>Ga0187875_10000002_pt1 | contig 248520 bp, 204 predicted proteins | sample June2016WEW_17_1_2_FD_132978 | JGI IMG/M metagenome (GOLD analysis project Ga0187875, IMG submission 132978) | Peatland microbial communities from SPRUCE experiment site at the Marcell Experimental Forest, Minnesota, USA - June2016WEW_17_10 | ecosystem: Environmental > Terrestrial > Soil >... | reverse complement strand
CGATCGCGATCGATCCGAAGATGGCCGAAGCGCACTTGAACCTGGGGCTGCTGCTGCTCGACACGGACCCGGCCGCGGCCGCCGCAGCGTTTTCGCACGCCGCGGACCTTATGCCCACCGAAGGCCGGCCGCGCTTCCTTTACGGATTGGCGCTCGAACACACCGGACATCTTGACGAAGCGGTGGCGCAGTATCGCAAGGCCGCCGAGCTTTCGCCGCGTGAATATGAGATCGCTTTCGGACTGGCGCGCGCGCTGCTGCGGCTGAATCGCGCGCCGGAAGCCGAAATCGAATTCCGCCGCGCCATCGCGCTGAAGCCGGATGAGGCGCCGGCGCAACTGGGATTGGGGCAAGCGCTCGGCGCGCAAAAAAAGTACGGCGATCAGGCGGACGTGCTGGCGAATTATTTGAAGCTGCGCCCGGACGATCGCGCGGCGCGCGTGGACCGCGCCTATGCGCTGATGGAGACAAACCAGCTGGATGCCGCGCTTGCCGAACTCGATCGCGCCGACGCCGGAGCAGCGCCGATTGCAGACAGCCTAAAAATCCGCGCCGGCATCTATATGCAACAAAGCAAGTGGAAGGACGCCGCCGCGGCATTGCAACAAGCGATTCCACTTTCGCCCGGGGATGCCGAGCTGTACGCCTGGCTGGGTCATTCGCTGCTCGAGTTGCACCAATATCCGGAGTCCGCGGCGGCGCTCACAAAAGCGCTGCAGATCGATGGCACCGCCGTGGACCCGCTGCGCGATTTGGTGGACGCTTATTACCTCGGCGGCTCGTGTCCCGGCGCGATGGCCATGCTCGATCGCCTGTCTGCGCGCGAACCGCTGAAGCCTGTGGCGTGGTTTGTGCGCGGCACTTGTTACGATAAACTGGACCAGAAACCGGATGCCGTTGCGGCCTATCAGAAATTTCTCGACCTCGATCAGGGAAGCCACGACACTCAGGATTTTCAGGCGCAGCAACGGATTCTGGCATTGAAACGCGAGATGCAGCAAAAGAGGCAGTAGGATGTCGTGGCACGCGAGCCTCGTGACGATTTGCCTGGCGGTTGCCGCAACCTGCATTTCGGCGCGCGGAGCGTTGGCGCGACCGGCCGTAGCGGCTTCGCGTGCGGTGCCCGCGCCGGCGGTGACCTCCGCAGCCCAGCGCCTGGCGGCGGAGCAAGCGGCTTACGATCATGCCGCTGATCCTGTGGCCAAGGCCAAGGCGCTAGCCAAGCTCGAGCCGGGCGTATTCGCGCAGGCACGGAAAACGCTGGAAGACGGCGACGACGTGGGCTCGCTCGCGCAACTCCAGCAATTCCGCGATGAGACCAACGCTACGATGGCCTCGCTCGAAGCGATCGGCGCGAGCGCCCAGAACCATCCGGCCGGTTTCATAGAGCTGCAAATCGCGCTGCGCGAAGCCCTGCGGCAAATGGATGACATCATCTTGGCATTGCCGCCAGATAAGCATCCGTGGTTCAAGGACGTGCGCTCCGATTTGGCCGACGCGCAAAATGAATTGATCGATCTGCTGTTCCCGCGGCAGCCGCGAAAAGCGCCGCCCGTGAATCCGCCGCCCTCATGAAGTGAGCAACAGGAGGCGAACGATGCAAATCAAACGGCAACTTATTGGATGGCTCCTAGGCGCTGCCCTCGCCGCTCCGATCGCGGTTTGCGCGATGCCTCGGCCCGTGCCCGCGCCGCAGCCGCAGCCGCAGAAAAAAGATTATTTGACGGACGATGAGGCGGATCAAATCCGCGATGCCTTCGCGCCGAATGCGAAAATCAAACTATTCGTGCAATTCGCAGCCGATCGCATCAAGAAAATCCAATACGAGCTGGCGCACCTGGATCCCGCCGACCGCCGGCAGGGCGAACGCATCAACGACCTGCTGAATGGTTACGCCGGCTGCATCGACGATGGCGATGGATACGTGGATATCGCCGTGGAAAAACAGCAGGACGTCCACGAGTCCATCAAAATCTTTACCGCGCGGGCCAATGAATTCCTGACCTACTTGCAAAGCCTCGGACCGAAGACGCCGCTGCTCGACGATTACAAAGAGAATCTCGACGACGCCATCGAGGCCACGCACGACGCCATTTCGGATCTCGCCGACGCCGCCAAGGACGACTCGACGGCGCCGGTGCGCCGCAAACCGTGAGCAACTCCGCGATCACCAAACGGCCGCGCTCCGCAATTCGACGCAGCAGCGCCACCGTGCCCGGTGGAGCGCTGGCATTTCAGCGCATGTTCACGCGGCTGGGATGCCAAGGCCGGCCGCCGCAATTCTCAGTGGAGTTTTATCCCTACGCGAATTTATCGCACACGATTCGGTTGCGAGAAGGCACGATCGCGATCGCGCGATTGTCGGACGTGCTGCGCGGCGCGCCGCTTCGCGTGATCGAGGCCACGGCGGCGGTGCTGCTCGGACGCTTGTACCGCAAGCGCGTGCCGCATGAACTGCTCGATCGCTATCGGCATTTTTCCGCCGCGCCCGCAACCGAGCGGCGCATCCGCCGGCTGCGCCAAAATCGCGCCCGCCGGCCCACGCTGCCCGCCCGCGGAGACACGCACGATTTGGCGCCGCTGTTCACGGAATTGAATCAGCGATATTTCGAAGGGCGGCTGCATCGCCCCGGCCTGGCGTGGAGCAAGCGCGTGTGGCGGCGCCAACTGGGCTGCTTCGATCCCGGGCTCGACTTGATCGTAATCAACGCGCGTCTGGATCGTCCCGGCACGCCGCGGTACGTGGTGGAATCGATCCTCTTCCACGAAATGCTGCACGTGAAGCATCCGCTGCGCGTGGCGCGCTGCGGACTGGAAATACACTCTGTGGATTTTCGCCGCGAAGAGAAACGCTTTCAGCACTACGAGAGAGCGCGCCGATATCTCAAGCGTATGCGCTGAGGTTGTTCGCGCTGCATATCTTCCGCGCCATTTTTATTCTGGATTGCTATCTCCCGGGTTTTCCGGCGGCGTCGTGCACGATTTCGGCTTGCAGCTTGGCGACTTCTTTGCGCACTTTGTCCGGTTCCTTGCCGCTGGGCATCATCGCAAGATATTTCTGGTACGCGGCGACGGCCTCTTCGCGCTCGTGCTCTTTCTCGTAGGCCTGCCCCAGAAATTCCCACGGCAGCGCCATGTTCGATTGGTACGAGATGGCTTCCTTGAAACGATCGATCGCCGCCGCATAGTTGCCGTTCTTCAAATAATATTGCCCCACGTCGACGCTCTTCTGCGCGCGCAGCGGATCGAAAGCCGGCGCAGCAGGGGCTGCGGGTTCGGCCGGCGCATTGGTGGTGGCAGAACTCGATTCCTTGCTGGGGTCCGCTGGCGGCGCAGGAGGCCCGAGGTCGGGCGTAGCCGGCGGTTGATCAGCGGAAGGTGGCGCGGCCTGCGGAGGCGGCGGGGGCGGCCCCAAGTCCGGCGTGGCCTGTTGCGCCGCAATGTGCGCCGCGCCGAACGCGATGCCCAGCGTAAGCGCCAGCGCCGAAATCAGAATTGGGCGAAGCAGTTTGCGCATGCGCACAGTCACCAACAGTTTGATTCGCTCTGCTATCATCAATGTTGCCCTAGCATGGAGCTTGCGCCGCGCGCACATTCATGCGGCTGCGGCATCCGAACTCTAGATTCTACCGCGCTATGGACCTTTCCGAAAAAGTCGCCAGCCTTCCCGATGATCCGGGCGTCTATTTGTTCAAGGACGTCACCGGCACAATCCTTTACATCGGCAAAGCGCGCGAATTGCGCCAACGCGTCAAATCGTATTTCCTTGAATCGCATTGGACCGACGCGAAAACCGGATCGCTGGTGCGCGAGATCGCCGACGTTGAATTCATCGTCGTCGATAACGAAGCCGAGGCCCTGGCGCTTGAAAACAATCTGATCAAAGAGCACCAGCCGAAATTCAACGTGATGCTGCGTGACGACAAGACGTATCCGTACATCCGTTACACCGCGTTTGAAAAATTCCCGCGGGTGTACGTCACGCGGCGACTGAAAAAGGATGGCTCGATTTATTTCGGTCCGTATTTCCCGTCCAGCTTGGCGTACCGCATTGTCCATTTCATACACAAGCGTTTTCGCGTGCCGTCCTGCACGGTGGATCTGACGCGCGCGCACCCGCGGCCGTGTCTGCAATATTACATTCACCGCTGCCTTGGCCCGTGCGTGCCCGGCCTGGTGACCGACGAGCGTTATGCCGAAACCGCGCGCGACGCGCGGCTTTTCCTGGAAGGGCGGCGGCAAGATTTGGCGCGCAGCCTGGAGCAGCGCATGGGCGAAGCGTCGGAGCAGGAACGCTTCGAGCAAGCCGCGCAGTACCGCGATCTGTTGCGCACGCTCGAAGAAATCGACGAGCGCCAGAAGATGGCGGCCGCCAGCGGCGACGACACCGACGCGCTCGCCTGGTACGCGGAGCCGCCGCAAGTGGCCGTGAACCTGTTCCACTTTCGCGGTGGGCGCGTGGTCGATCGGCGCGATTTTTATTGGGAAGACCTCGTCGAATTCAACCCGGCCGAATTTTTGCCTTCCCTGCTCAAACAGCTTTATCTGGACGCCGCGTATCTGCCGCGATTCATTCACGTGCCCGAAGACTTCGAGGATCGCGCACTGCTCGAGCAAATTCTCTCCGAACGAGCCACGCGCCTGAGCCCGCCACGCTCGCGCGTCGAAATCCTGGTGCCGCAGCGCGGACAGAAGCGCGCCGTGGTCGAGCTGGTCGAAAAAAACGCGAGGCACTCATTTGAGCAGCGCTTCCGCGTGCAAAAGCCCAGCCCGAAGGCCATCGCCGAAGCGCTGGAGCACGCGCTCAATCTATCCGAAACGCCCGAGCGCATCGAAAGCTTCGACATTTCGCACATTCAGGGATCGGACACGGTGGCTTCGATGGTCGTGTGGGACGAAGGCCGCATGAAGAAATCCGATTACCGCAAATTCATCATCAGGGGTGAATGGGGCAACGACGATTTCGCCTCAATGCGCGAAGCCGTCACGCGCCGCTACCGCCGCCTGCAGGAGGAGCAAAAGCCGTTTCCCAATCTCATCTTAATCGATGGCGGGCTGGGCCAATTGCACGCCGCAGCGGCCGCGCTCGAAGAGCTGGCCATCATCAATCAGCCGGTCGCAGCCATCGCCAAGCAGGAAGAAATTCTCTACGTCCTAGGGCAAGAGGACGAACCGTGTAAGCTCGATCGCCACTCGCCGATCCTGCATCTGGTGCAACAGATTCGCGATGAAACCCATCGCTTCGGCGTCACCTTCCATCGCCAGCGCCGCGCGAAACGCACGCTGCACTCCGAACTCGAGGAAATCCCCGGCATTGGCGCAACCAGCGCGCGAAAGTTGCTCGCGCGCTTCGGCAGCGTCGCCCGCGTCCGCGCCGCCGCGCCTGCCGATTTGGCGAAGGTCATCACCCGCCCGCAGGCCGATCGCGTCCTCGCGCACTTCCGCTCCCATTAAGGCGCGACGAATACTTGTTTGTCTTGGTTTTGTGCAAGGAGCGACTCGTGGCCGCGATCGCGATTGAGTAGAAGACCCGCCCGCGCACGCCTGAAAAACGGCCTAATTAATCACTTCCGGCGTCGCCAGATGCCGGGACATTTCCTCGAGCACGCTCGCAAACTCCGAGGGCCGAAGGGCGGGCAGACCGAGGCACTCTTTTCCTTCGTCAATGGCGGGCAACCACAGGCAGGGATCCTCCACCGGCACACACAGGAACGCTGTCACGGGCCGGCCACTAAGTACCTGGAGCAGACTGAAGGCCGTGCCATCCGGCAGACGCGTATTGCTGAGGACGAGATTCACCGGGTGGGCGATCAGAAGGTTGGACGCCGCTCGCAGTCCGCTGGCAACCCGGAATCGGAACCCCCAACCATTCAGGCGCTCCATCAAGGACTGGGCGCCGTGAAAACTTTGTCCGACCAAAAGCACTTCTTTCCCAGTTAGTCTCATGCGTCGCCTCCCCGCTGCTGCCCCTTCATCGGCGTGCGCGATGCCGCAAAGGAGATGCGGCGGCAAGTACTCCTCTGCAATCGCGATCACTTCGACTTCGGAGTTAACCAACGTGGGTCAACTGTGGCAATTCAGGGCGGCATATTAAACTTTCGCCAGAAAGCATTGCTGTGCTGAAAGACACACTTTTCGATGGAAATCGCAGATCGCCAATTCCCGATTTGGGAATCATTCTGATAAGCTCGGCCTCACCGTAGGATACGTTTCGGAGGACGCCGTGACCCCGTGCACCACGCGATTCAGCCGATTGTGCTATGGCCTTCTCTTTATATTCGCGCTCGCGCCTCTCGCGCCGGCGCTGCGCGCGCAGACGGAGACGAAACCGTGGCCGGTGAAGATCGTGATTCTCGCCACGTTTGAGCGCGGGGCGGACACCGGCGACCAACCCGGCGAATTCCAATTCTGGGTGGAGCGCGAGCACCTGGATGAAAAGCTGGATTTCCCCGGCGGCGTGCGCGCGTTGCGCTCGAATGCGGATCACACGGTGATCGGTATGGTCACGGGAACGACACTGGTGAACGCCGGCGCGTCCGTGATGGCGCTGGGCTTGGATCCGCGCTTCGATCTGACCCACGCCTATTGGTTAATGAACGGCATCGCGGGAGTGAACCCCGAAGTGGCGTCGCTGGGCTCAGCGGCGTGGGCGAATTACGTGGTGAGCGATGTGGCACGCGAAATCGATCCGCGCGAAGCGCCCGCCGATTGGCCGTATGGCCTGTTCGCCATCGGCGCGCTGCGGCCGAACACGCTGCCGGACCGGCCGCTCGTCGCCACCGATCGCATTTACGCATACGCGCTAAACGCCGGCCTGGCCGATTGGGCGTTCCGTCTGACGCAGAACATCAAGCTTCAAGACACGCCGGAAATGCAGGCCGCGCGCGCCGCGTGGCAAGGATTTCCCAACGCGCAGCGCCCGCCGTTTGTGCTGAAGGGCGATTCCTACGCCTCCGATTACTTTTGGAGCGGTCGCATCATGACGCAGTATGCCGACGACTGGGTGAAGCTGTGGACGCACGGCCAAGGCACGTTCGTCATGACGGAAATGGAGGATTCCGCCGTGGCTGAGGCGCTGCGCCGACTGACGGCCATGCATCGCGCCGATTACCAACGCCTGATGGTGCTGCGCACCGGCAGCGATTACTGTATGCAAGCGCCCGGCGGCACGGCGCTGGCAGCCGTCACCGCTCCCTACCCCGGCTTCATTCCCGCGCTCGAATCGGCCTACGCCGCCGGCAGTACCGTGATTCACGCGCTGCTGGCGGATTGGCCGAAGTACGCCGATCACATCCCCGGCGATTGATATTCTTATGGCCGTTCGATCCTCGCCGAACTTGGCCCCGACGCCCCCTTTTGAATTGCAAATTCGTTGAATCGAAAACGCGAGAAGCGTGGTATCCGCCAAATCGGGATCCATATTGCAAATTCCGGGATCGCCGGAATTTTCTATTTTGGAGGTTGGCAATCCTTAAAGCGCTCGCGTTGATCATGGCGGTGGCGATGGCTGCGTACCCGCAGGCCGCGCCCCAACAGACGAGCGGTTCCAAGACGCAAACCAGCGGTTCCCGGGCCCCAGCGCGCGCCCCGCTTATCCACCATTTGGCATCTAAATACAGTGTGAGCGTGTGCGCAACGCCTGCGGGGTGCGATTCCTTGTCACGGCACCCTGCATGTGCTAGCGTGATATCAAGCCAGATGGAGGTCAAGTGATGAGCGATAACTCTACAGGTTCCAAAGTTACGTTTTTCCTGGTCGGACTCGGAATCGGCGCGCTGGTTGGCATCCTTTTCGCGCCGCAGTCGGGCGAAGAAACCCGCGAGTACCTTGCCGGGAAGGCCGACGAGGGCCGGGAATTCGCGCAGCGCAAGGCACGTGAGTTGAAGGAGCGCGCCGAGGACCTGGTCGAGCGCGGCAAAGGCGTTGTGCAACGCCAAAAAGATTCCGTCACGGCGGCGGTCGAAGCGGGCCGCGACGCTTACCAGCGCGAGAAATCGAAAGCGCAATAGCGCGCCGTAGGTACTAACCCCAAGGAATGCCCAGGCCCTTCGAGAAGTTCGAGGGCCGTCGAGGACGTAGAGCTATGACAAACTGGGTGCCCGTTTTCATCGTTGTGACGGCGCTGGCGGTGGTGTTGCAGGCCGCCGTGATGACCGCCATGTATTTTCTGGCGCGGCGCACCACCGAGCGCGTGGAGCGCACGGTGAGCAACATGGAAGCGCGCGTCGAGCCGATCCTCACTCGCGTACAATACCTGATCGAAGACGCCCAACCGCGGATTTCGTCCGCTATCGCCGACGCCGCGGAGATCACACACCTGGCTCGCAGCCAAGCGCAAAAAGTGGACCGCGTCTTCACCGAGACGCTCGATCGCGCGCGGATGCAGTTGGCCCACGCCGATCAGATTTTGACCGGCGCGCTCGAAGCCGTCGAAGACGCGGGTTCGCAGATTCGCCGTACCGTCGTCGGCCCCATAAATTCCGCCAGCGCAGTGATCCGCGGCATTCAAACGGGGCTGGAATTTTTCCGCTCGCGCCGCCGCCGCCCGCATTCCGAAGGCCCGGGCGCGTCGCCCGACCATCCGGACGAAAACCTGTTCATCTAATTTTGAATATTGTCAGCGCTCGATGTGGTGGCTCAAATAATCGTGCCGCCGCCGAGGACGGTGTCGCCGTCGTAGAACACGGCGGCTTGGCCGGGCGTGACGGCGCGTTGCGGCTCATCGAAGCTCACGCGCGCGCCTCCGGCGGCGAGCGATTCAACCGTGGCCGGCGCGGGTTCGTGGCGATGCCGCACCTTCACCGCGGCACGCACGGGCTGCGCCGGCTCCGCGATCGATACCCAATTCACGTCGCGCACGTCGCACGTCGCGCGGCGCAGTTCGCCATCTTCGCCAACGATCACGCGTTTCGTCTTCGGCTCTAGCGCCACAACGTACATCGGCCGGCCCGCGGCGAAGCCCAAGCCTTTGCGCTGCCCGACAGTGAATCGGTGCAAGCCTTGGTGCCGGCCGATCACTTCTCCGCTGGTCGTCACGATTTCGCCTTGATCGTCCGGTGCACTTTCTCCGCGCTCGGCCAAATAAGATTCGATGAATTGAACGTAATGCCCCGCGGAGACAAAACAAATTTCCTGGCTATCGGGCTTTTCGGCCACGGGCAGCGCAGCCTCGCGCGCAAGTTCGCGCACGCGCTGCTTGCCAAGTTCGCCCAGAGGGAAAACGGTGCGCGCCATCTGCTCTTGCGTCAGCCCGAAGAGAAAATATGATTGATCTTTGGTCTCGTCCGCCGCGCGCAGCAACATCATCCGTCCGGTTTCGGCGTCGCGGGCAATGCGCGCGTAGTGACCGGTAGCCAATCGCTCGGCGCCGATTTGCCGCGCCGTCGTCAGCAGCGGATCGAACTTCACGTGGTTGTTGCACAGCGCGCACGGCACCGGCGTCTCGCCCGCCAGATACGACGCGACGAAGGGCTTCACCACTTTTTCTTCGAATCGCTCCTCGTAATTCACGACGTAATGCGGAATGCCCAGGTGCTGCGCCACGCGGCGCGCATCGAGCGCGTCATCCAGCGAGCAGCAACGTTGCCGCGGCGCGCCCACGGGTCGCAAACCCGGCAAGCGGCGCTGATCCCACAGCTGCATCGTTAGGCCGACAACGGCGTCGCCGCGCTGGCAGAGCAACGCCGCGACCGTCGAGCTATCGACGCCGCCGCTCATGGCGACAACAGTGACCACGCCGCGAGCGCCGGATTCCACCGGCACACTCGCCGCGATCTCCGCGATATTTCCCACCGCGCACATCACGCCACCACCGCATCGCGCCACGTCGGAGACAAACTGCGCAGCCGCTGCACCGCGCGCGGAATCACGTCCAGCGCGTAGTCGATTTCCTGCGCGCTAGTGAATCGCCCCAGGCTGAAACGCACAGACGCCCGCGCATCGGCGCGCCCCAATCCAATCGCCGTCAGCACGTGCGATGGCTCGACGGTGCCCGATGAGCACGCCGCGCCCGCCGAGCACGCGATGCCCTGAAGATCGAGCGAGATCACCAGCGCCTCCGCCTCAACGTGCGGAAAAACCAAATTGGAAGTATTGGGCGAGCGCGGCGCGCAACATCCATTCACGCGCACCAGCGGCACCGCCGCCAGCACGCCGCGCTCGAAGCGATCGCGCAGCGCCGCAATGCGCGGCGTCTCCTCCGCAAGCGAGCGCCGCGCAATCTCCGCGGCTTTGCCAAGGCCCACAATTCCGGGAACATTTTCCGTGCCGGGCCGGCCATCGCGTCCGTGCTGCCCGCCGAACAGCAGCGCATCCAGATGCGTGCCGTCGCGGACGTACAGCGCGCCCACTCCCTTCGGCGCGTACAACTTGTGCCCCGAAATCGAAACCAGCGGCGCGCCGATTCGTTTCACGTCGACCGGAATTTTGCCGGCCGCTTGCACGGCGTCCACGTGAAACGCGATTCCCTTCTCCGCCGCCATTGTGGCGATCGCTTCCACGGGTTGCAGCGTGCCAATCTCGTTGTTGGCCATCATCACGGAAATCAGCACGGTTTCGGCGCGAACGGCTTGGCGGATCGCTTCGGGGTTCACGCGCCCCTCGCGGCTCGTGGCCACGTACGTCACTTCCACTCCGCGCCGCTCGAGTTCTTGGCATGGATTCAGCACCGCGCTGTGCTCGACGGTCGTCGTGACAATGTGCTTGCGCGGGCCCGGCGCGGCGTTCACGACGCCGAAAATCGCCTGATTGTTCGATTCCGTGCCGCCGCTGGTGAAAACAATCTCCGCGGCGCGCGCGCCCAGAAGTTCCGCCAACTGGTCGCGAGCTTGCTCCACCGCCGCGCGGCACTTCTGACCGAAACCGTGGATCGAGCTGGCGTTGCCATATTCCTGCGCGAAGAACGGCAGTATGGCTTCCAGGACCTCGGGGGCCACCGGCGTGGTTGCGTTGTTGTCTAGGTACACTCGTCGCATAGCGCGAATCGCAGTCGGCGGGCGCAGCCGCAAACTATTGTGAATACTCAGAATATCGTTGCTGGCACAGGGGGTCAAGGCGGGCGGCGCGCGGAGTGTGTGCGCACCGCAACCGCGGCGTGCTTGTTCGGACACGCGGAGCGGCGAGGCCTTTGACATGCCATGCGCGCTCCGTTAGCGTGAAACCGGCCGCGGTAAGCGGCGGTTTGCGATGCAATACATTGGCTACTAACGGAGACAACGACGTGTCGCGACCCATCATCACGCTGACCACAGATTTCGGCACGGCCGACCATTTGGTCGCGGCTATGAAGGGCGTGATTTTCGGAATCAATCCCGCAGCGACCATCGTGGATATCCATCACCACGTCGTGCCCTACGATGTTTTGGATGGCGCGCTGACGATCGGCGCGGTTTATCCATATTTTCCGCTGCGCACGATTCACATCGTGGTCGTAGACCCCGGCGTCGGCACGGCGCGGCGCCCGCTGCTAGTTTCCGCCGACAATCAATATTTCATTGCGCCGGACAATGGCGTGCTCTCGATGATTTACGACCGCGATCCGAACGCCGTCGTGCGCCACGTCACCGCCAGCCACAATTTTCTCGAGCCGGTCAGCCCCACCTTTCACGGACGCGACATTTTCGCGCCGATCGCCGCATATCTTTCCAAAGCCTGGCTCACCGAATCGTTCGGCGACGAGATTACCGACTTCACACGCTTCGCGCTGCCTCGCCCGAAGCCTGCGGGAGATTCGCTGAAAGCCGTAGTGCTTCGCGTGGACGCATTTGGCAATCTGATGACGAATTTGCGGGCTGAAGATTTGCCCGAATCGACGGTGGCAACAGGCAAGATCAAGTTGCAAGTCGCCGGCAAGAGCGTCGAGCGCTTCGTCGCCACCTTCGGCGAAGGCGGCGCCGGCGAGACCGTCGCGCTGATCGGTTCAACCGGCTACGTGGAAATCGCAATCAACAAAGGCAACGCGTCGCGCACGCTGAGCGCAACCCGCGGCGCCGAAGTCATCCTCGCGGTAACTCCTGCGTGATTCTTTGTGATCCTCATTTACTGTTACTCGCGCACGATCTGACGCTGCGTGCGCCGCGTCTAGCGCGCGAGATCCTGCGTGATTAGGAATGAACGCGTGCGCGGATCGAGCCAATCACGGAGCGCGTCGCCGAGCAAATTGAACGCGAGGACCGCGGCCATGATTCCGAGCGCGGGGAAAATAATCATGTGCGGCGCGTCGAACAGGTGATTGCGCGCGTCGTTCAACATCGCCCCCCAACTCGGAGTCGGAGCGAGCACACCCAAGCCAAGAAAGCTGAGCGTGGATTCCGCCAGAATCGCGCTGGCCATGCCGATGGTGGCCTGAATCAGTACGGGCTGAATCGTGTTGGGCAACACGTGGCGCCACACGATGCGCGCGTCGGACGCGCCGAGAGATCGCGCCGCGGCGACGTAATCCATCTCCTTCACCTTCAGCACCTGCGCCCGCGCCAAACGCGCATAGCCCGCCCAGCCCGTGATCACCAGCGCGATGATCACGTTGCCCAGGCCTGGCCCGAGCGACGCGGCCAGCGCGATCGCCAGCAGCACGCCGGGGAACGAAAGAAACGTGTTGATCAGTATGATGTTCACGAAGCGATCGAACGCACCGCCGAAATAGCCGGAAAGGCAGCCGATCGCCAGGCCCACAAGTCCCGCGCCGAACACCACGGAGATTCCCACCGTCAGCGAAATGCGCGCGCCGTAAAGCGTGCGCGAAAAAACGTCGCGGCCCAGCTCGTCGGTGCCGAACCAATGGCCCGCGCCGGGAGACATCAGCCGATGCGGCAAATCCTGCGCCGCAGGATTTTGCTGCGCGAGCCACGGCGCCGCAATCGCCGCGATCACCAGCAGCAGCGCGAGCGACAAGCCCAGCCGGCCGAGCCTGCTGGTGCGCAGAAATTGGCGCGAATTATCGGCGAACGTCATTCGACGCGCACCCGAGGATCGATTACGGCGTAAACCAAATCGGTGAACAGATTGACGAGCACGCACGAAAGCGCGATCAGCAAAATGCAGCCCTGCAAAAGCGGATAATCGCGCTCCGTGATCGCCTGCACCGCCAGGCGGCCAATTCCCGGCCACGAAAAAATCGTCTCCGTGACGATTGCGCCCGCCAGCAGCGAACCGAATTGCAATCCGACGATGGTGATGATGGGCACCAGCGCGTTGGGCAACGCGTGGCGGAACAGCACCGCACGCTCGGACAATCCTTTCGCGCGCGCGGTGCGCACATAGTCGCTGGACAATTCCTCGATCATCGCGGCGCGCACCATGCGCGTCAGAATCGCGGCCAGCGCGGCGCCCAGCGTGACGGCGGGCAACACCAAATGCTCCAGGCCGCCGCGCCCGGAAACCGGCAGCCATCCCAGCTCGATCGAAAACAGCAAAATGAGCAGCGGGCCCAGCGCGAAATTTGGCAGCGAAAGCCCCAGCAACGTGAAGACGGAAGTAGCGTGATCCGCGGCGCTTCCCTGCCGCGCCGCCGAATACACTCCGGCCGGAATCGCGATCACCAGACACACCAACAATCCCGCCAGCGCCAATTCCAGCGTCGCCGGAAAATGCTCAAACACAATGGCGAAAACCGAGCGATTGAAATGGAATGAGATACCCCAATCGCCGCGAAACAATCCGGCGAGATAGCGCAGATACTGTGTTCCAAGCGGTGCGTCCAGGCCGAGCGCGTGGCGCAGTTGCGCAAGGTCCTCTGCGCGCGCATTTTCGCCGAGCATTTGCACCACGGGATCGCCCGGGACTATGTGGATCAGCAGAAACACCGTCGTAAGAATCAGCCACACGGCCGGCAACGTATAAGCGATGCGCTGCAGGATTTTTCGCGTCATCGATCGCTCGCCCGATTCAGATTCTTGGGCGCCTCAGGAGTGTACGGATTCTTGACGCGCTCGATTTTCACGCGAGCCACGCGACGGCGGTCCATTTCCACAACGGTGAAGCGATTGCCGCCGAATTCAAACGTCTCGCCCCCGCGCGGCACGAATTGCAACTGGCTGAGCACAAACCCGCCGACCGTGGCGTACGCGGAATCTTCCGGCAACTCGATGTTGTATTGCGAAGCGAGGTCGCGCACCGGCAGCGAAGCATCGAAAATCATGGCTGGGTCTGGCCCGCGGCCAACCACTTGCGGTTTTTCGACGACGTCGAATTCGTCGTGGATTTCGCCCACAATCTGCTCGATCAAATCCTCGAGCGTCACCAATCCCAGGATGCTGCCGAATTCATCCACCACGGCGGCCATGCCGGCGCGATGCGCGCGCAGCTCGGTCAAAAGCTCCGCGGCGGATTTGCTTTCGGGAATGATCGGCATCTCGCGCAGCAATCGCCGCAAGTCGAAAGGCTCCGGAGGCACGCCCTCTTCGGCGCGGCGTTCGCGGTCGAGCAGCACCCACAGCATGTCCTTGATGTGTACGAAGCCCAGCAGATGATCCACCGTGCCTTCGTACACCGGAATGCGCGAACGCTGCGTGGTGACGAACACGCGCAGCGCCTCGTCCAAATCCGCATTCACCGGCAGCACGTGCATATCCGGACGCGGCACTATAATTTCCCGCACGCGCAATTGCCCCAGCTGAATCGCGCTGAGGATAAACTTTTCTTCGGTTTGCGAGACTAGGCCGCGCTCGCGCGCCTGCTGCACCTGAATTTCCAGTTCCTCCGTCGAATGCACCAGCGTATGGCTGTGAAGTTTCCGGCCGCCCATCATGCGGAGGACCGCGCGGCTGGCTCCATCCAGAAAGCCGATCGCCCAGCGAAACGTGTGCAGATACCAATCGAATGGCAGCGCCACGAGCAGCGCCACGCGCTCGGCGCGCTGCAGGCTGAGCGATTTCGGAACGAGTTCGCCCAAAACAACGTGCAGCATCGTCAAGAGCGCAAACGCCAACGCCAGCGAAATCGCGTGCAGCACCACGAACGCGGGATGCCCCGGCAGCCATTCGACCATCGGACGCAGCAGCGCGGCGAGCGTCAATTCGCCCAGCGCGCCGAGGCCCAGGCTGGTGAGCGTGATGCCGACTTGCACTCCGGAGACGACGCGGTCCAGTTGGCCGGCGAGTCGCTCGACGACAACGGCGCGTTTGCTTCCTTTTGCCGCAAGTTGCCGCACGCGCGACAATCGCACCGCGACCAACGAAAACTCCGCCGCGGCGAAAAAGCCGTTGATCACCACGAGCGCGAAGATGGCAAGTAGGCGAAGACCGATCATCGATGACGGCGCTCGGCGGATGGCGCCGCGCGAGGCGTAGTGCGAGTTCGCGCGCGCCCCTGCCGTGGGCCGTGGGCACGATTCTAATGCCTATCATGCCGTTCGGCGAGTTTCGCGTGCCGGTTCTGGCGAGACCGCGCCAGAGCCGGCGGATCGGCGCCGCCACACAAAGGCGTTGTCTCGGTTCTTCGGGGTGCCTTAGAATGCTGTCTGCGTCCGGCGCCGCGCGGAGCGGCGGTGAGCGACGATGAGGTTGCCGCTGTGAATCCGGCTCCAATCAAAAAGCCCGAACCCGGCAAGAAGCCCGACTTCGAGCATTCGCTCGCGCGGCTGGAAGAAATCGTGCGGCGTCTCGAAAGTGCGAGCCTTTCGCTCGACGACGCGATGAAATTGTTTGAGGAAGGCGTGGCGCTCTCGCGCGATTGCCAGAAGCAGCTGGATCAAGCCCAAGGCAAAGTGGAAATTTTGCTGAAGAAGGCCGGCGGCGAAGTTGTCGCCGAGCCGTTTGAGGTCGAGACGGCCGAGGAACCTGCAACCGAGGACGAGCCCTGAGCGCGCCGCCCGCTGTCCGACGAGTTTCACGCTGCCGGCCCACCCGATGAAGCTCCCCGAATTTTTCGAGCAAGATCGCCAACTGGTCGAGCAATCGCTCGAGCGCTTGCTGCCCGATGCCACTACCCCGCCGCCTTCGATTCATCAGGCGATGCGCTACAGCGTTTTCGCAGGCGGAAAACGAGTGCGGCCAATTTTGTGTTTGGAAGCGGCGCGGATTTTCTCGCCCGACATTCCCGCGGCGCTGCCGGTGGCGTGCGCGTTTGAATTTATCCACACATATTCCCTGATTCACGACGATTTGCCCGCACTCGACAACGACGATCTGCGCCGCGGCAAACCCACGTGCCACAAGCAATTCACCGAAGCGCTGGCGATCCTGGCGGGGGACGCTCTGCTGACGCTCGCGTTTGAAGTGCTCGCCGGCGCACCGATCGACGCGGGCCGCCGCGCGGCCGTGCTGGCCGAAGTGGCGCGCGCAGCGGGCACGCGCGGCATGGTCGGCGGACAAGTGGCCGACATCGAAGCTGAAGGAAAGCGCGTGACACCGGAACAGCTCGAATATATTCATCGCTCGAAAACCGCGGCGTTGATTCGCGCGGCGGTTGTCGCCGGCGCACTGTGCGGCGGAGCGGGCGAGGCAGACGTCGAGCGTCTGGGGCGATTCGGCGAGAATATTGGCTGGGCGTTTCAGGTTGTGGACGACATCCTCGATGTCGAAGAGACTTCGGCCGCGCTCGGCAAAACCGCCGGAAAAGATCAGGCGCAAAACAAAGCGACGTATCCGGCGCTATTTGGCCTGGAGCGCTCGCATGAATTCGCCGCGCAACTGGCGAGCACGGCACTCGGAGCGCTGGCGCCTTACGGAGAGCGCGCGGCGAATCTTCGGGCGCTCGGCGAGTTTATCGCTCTGCGCCGCGCCTGAAACGCGCGCGACGCCAGAACTGGCCGCGACACTTTGACTCCAGCGAAAAAGAAGAAAGCGAAAACGATGCGACTGGATGCGCTGCTCGTCGAGCGCGGCGTGGCTGACTCAGCGCAAAAAGCGCGGGCGATGATCCTTGCCGGCGAAATTCGTGTGGATGGCCAGGCGAACCTGAAGGCGGGCGCGCTGGTTGCCATTGACGCGCGCATCGAGACCGTTGGCGGCGCTTCGCGCTATTCGAGCCGTGGCGGCACGAAGCTCGAGGGCGCGCTGGAGGATTTCGCCGTCAGCGTTGACGGCAAAGTTTGTCTGGACATTGGCGCTTCCACCGGCGGCTTCACCGATTGCCTGTTGCAGCACGGCGCGCGGCGCGTGTACGCCGTGGACGTCAGCTCGGATCAGTTGGATTGGAAGCTGCGGCAAGATGCGCGCGTTGTGCCGGTCGAAAAAAACGCGCGTTATCTGCGGCCCGAAGATTTGGCAGGCGACATGGGCATCGCCGCGGCCGAAATGGTGACGATCGACGTTTCCTTCATCTCCGTCGCGACGATTCTGCCGGCAGTCGCCGCTGCAGCGGGGCCGCGAGCGGAGTTCCTGATTCTGGTGAAGCCGCAATTCGAGTTGCCGCGCGCCGACGTGGGCGCCGGCGGAATTGTGCGCGACGCCGCATTGCACCAGCGCGCGATCGAACGCGTGCGGGCCGCGGCTGTAGCGGCGGGCCTCGAGGTCGCGGGAGTTCGCGCGTCGCGGCTCCCCGGCGCCGAAGGCAACCAGGAATTCTTCATCCATGCGCGCCGGCTCACACCATAATTCATTGATGTCGCGCTTCCCACGCAGTTTCCCGACCGGCCGCGCATACGGTAGAATGCGCCCGTGAGCGAATCCATCCGCACTGTTGGCATCATTTCGCGCCCGCGGCGCGCAGACATATCGAAAGTTGTGCCGCCGCTGCTGGAGTGGCTGATTGCGCGAGGCGTGAAAGTGTTTGTGGATCCGGAGACCGCGGCCTCGATCGGGACGGTGGCCGATGAGCGGCCGCGCGAAGAATTGCCGGGCTTGGCGGATTTGCTGATCGTGCTGGGTGGAGATGGCACGCTGCTGGCCGCTGCGCGGTTGGAAAATGCGCGCAATGTTCCAATCCTTCCGGTGAACCTCGGCGGGCTGGGATTTCTCACCAGCGTGACGCTCGGAGAGTTGTACGCGATCCTCGATCAAGTGTTCGCGGGCGAAAATCGAATCAGCGAGCGCGTGATGCTCGGCGTGGAAGTGACGCGCGGCGGAAACACGATCGAGCGGCAGCGCGCGCTGAACGACGCCGTGATCAACAAAGGCGCCGTGGCCCGCATTATCGATTTCGAGCTGACGATCAACGGCGAATTCATCTGCTGCTACAAAGCCGACGGCCTGATCATTTCCACGCCGACCGGCTCGACCGCGTACTCGCTTTCGGCCGGCGGGCCGATCGTGTATCCGTCCGTGGAAGCGCTGGTGGTCACGCCGATTTGCCCGCACACGCTCACAAACCGGCCGTTGGTTGTGCCGGACGCGGGACGGATCGAAGTGGGTTTCAACGGGGATGAACGCGTGTACCTCACGGTGGATGGCCAAGTCGGAAGGCAGCTTGAGCCCGGCGACCGCGTGGTGGTTGTGCGCGCCGGAGAAAAACTGCATTTGGTGCGGCCGGCCCGGCAAACATATTTCGAGGTTTTGCGCGACAAGTTGAAGTGGGGCAACCGGTAAGTCCGCGTCTCGTCGCTCGCGTTTCGCAACGATTCCGCATTTCTTGCCGCAAATCGTGAGCGCGTAACCTAAAGAAAAAAAATGAGATGATTTTGGGGTACACACACCCCCGGTATGATTTTGCAAAAGTGCTGAAAATGCGGGGGTTGCGGCGAAAGAGTGCGCATGAGTGTGCAAAGAAACGGGATGATGTCGCCTGTTTTCATTGAGTTGTACATGGAGTGGCAAACGTTTGAAAACACGTGGCTTGCAGAGGCGCTTTTCGAGGTGTGGGTGCGAGCGATCTCGGTAGGTTAACGGCCGGACTTGAGAGGCATTCAAAGTGCCCGGCGCGAAACTATTCGAATTGCGGACGACGAACATATAGGACCATAGCACATGTAAGCGGAAGTGTTAAGTACTGGTAGAGTATTCGAATACACTTAGTTCGCAGGTCGTTTGCGACAAGCAAAAGGCCGGCCGGAGACAAGAACCGCACCCTCAACAACGGAGCGTGGGGCACCCGTTGCAGAACGCTCATCCTGCTCACGTATTTCATTCGGGCACGTCCAAATGGATGTTGACATTCTACACCCATGAGATGTAGGCTCCCTACATCCTAGTTCGGCGGGAGATCACGTGAAAGAGCGCTATCAGAATCGCATCGAGCTGTTGCAGGGAACGCTCGACCTGCTCGTATTGCAAACCCTGCGCTGGGGTCCGCAGCACGGTTACGGAATCGGACGCGCGATCCAATCGCAATCCGGCGACGTGCTGCAAGTGGATACCGGCTCGCTCTACCCTGCACTGCACCGCCTGGAGAAGCAGAAGTGGATCGCCGCGGATTGGAAAACTTCGGAGAACAAGCAGCGCGTGCGCGTCTACCGGCTGACCGCGCGCGGCAGAAAACAACTGGCCGATGAGCGCTCGCGCTGGACGCAACTGAGCGCCGCGATCGCCGGCATCCTGAACGCCGCCAAGACGGAGCCCGAGGCATGAAATGGCCATGGCGTAGGCGCTACGACGAACTCGACGAGGAGATTCGCGCGCACATTGAGATGTCCGTGCGCGAGCGCGTGGAGCGCGGCGAATCGCCTGACGCGGCGCGGGCAGCGGCGCGGCGCGAATTTGGCAACGTCGGCCTTGTGAAAGAGACTACGCGCGACGTCTGGGGCTGGGTGTGGCTCGAACGCATCGTGCAGGATGTGCGCTACGGGCTGCGAATGCTGCGCAAGAATCCCGGCTTCACCGCTGTTGCCGTGCTGACGCTGGCGCTAGGCATTGGCGCGAACACGGCTATCTTCAGCTTGATTGATGCCCTGCTGCTGCGCTCCCTGCCGGTGCGCGATCCGCAAGAATTGGTAGTGTTGAAGTGGAGCGCACATAAGGACCCGCATTTTTCCAGCAGCTCCAATTACGGCGATTGCCAGATCCAGTCGCCGCGCGACAATATGTCGGCCTGCTCATTTTCCCATCCATTCTTCGATGAGTTGCGCGCGCAATCGGGAATATTTTCAAGCGTTACGGCTTCCGGCGGCACTTTGCAGCTCGATTTGACCGGAGTGGGCCCCGCCAGCCTGTTGCAAGGCCTACTCGTCGCCGGCAATTACTTCGACACAGTCGGAGTGCGTCCCGCGGTCGGGCGCATGATCTTGCCTTCGGACGAGGAGCCGTCTGCCCCGCCCGTCGTAGTGCTGAGCTACGGCTATTGGGAGAGAACGTTCGGCGGCTCGCCTTCGATCGTGGGCAAAACCTTTGCCTTAAACGGCGTTCCCACGACGATCGTGGGTGTGGCGGAGCGCCGATTCTCCGGTTTAACACCAGGGATCCGGCTCGACGCCTGGTTACCGCTTTCTCTGAGACCACGGGTCAGCGCCTTCTGGACTCCGCAGCAGGAAGACGTTGGGGCCTTCTACCTGCTAATCGTCGGCCGACTGCGGCCGGACGTGCCGCGCGGAGAAGCTGAGGCCGCCGTCAGTTCGCTATTCCGCAACGAGACGCTGCACGCGCCGCAACCATTGTTCGCTGAGACCGACGAACCGGCGGTGAAATTGCTGCCGGTGCAAAGTGGGCTCAATGGCGGCGCGAGGGGCAAGTATTCCGCGTCATTGCTTCTCATGATGTGTGCCGTGGGAATCGTACTGCTGATCGCGTGCGCGAATGTGGCCGGGCTGTTGCTCGCGCGATCGGCGGCGCGGCAAAAAGAAATCGCTGTGCGTCTGGCTCTCGGAGCGGGCCGCGGGAGAATCGTGCGCCAACTCCTGGTCGAAAGCGTCCTGTTATCGGCGTTGGGGGCGGCTTTCGGTGTTCTGCTGGCCATTTGGGGTGCGCACGCGATAATTGCTTTGCTCGCCAGCGGCACAACCTTGCCGCTCGGCTTTGACGCATCCATCGACACCCGCGTCCTCCTGTTCACAGCCGCGACCGCGCTGCTCACCGGAATCCTCTTCGGGCTTGCTCCCGCAATGCGGAGCACGCGCGTGGATTTGACGCCCGCGCTGAAGGATGGCGGGCGCGGTTCTGCCGGCGCGGGCGGAGCAAGAAACCATTGGTTCACCATGGGCAATGCTCTGGTGATTGGCCAAATTGCTTTGACGATGATCGTACTGGTCGGCGCAGGGTTGCTCGTGCGTACGCTCCGCAATCTGCGGAATGTCGACCCAGGGTTCGACACCAGCAATGTCCTGGACTTCGACATCAATCCCATGATCGGCGGATACAAAGGAACGCAAATCGACGTGCTATACGCAAATCTACAGAGGCGGTTGAGCACGATTCCCGGCGTGGAATCTGTGGGCTATTCCGGTCACACGCTATTGAGCGGCGGTTTGGGCGCGACGAGGTTTCATCTTCCCGGCTCGGATGAAAATTCATCCGTGGCTTCGGACAGTCTTTCTGTCGGCCCGAATTTCTTCGCAACAATGAAGTTTACGTTTTTGGAGGGTCGAGACTTTTCGCCCGCGGAGTTTGCCTCGGCTTCAGAATACACCGCGGCTTGGTTCGCTTACATGGCGGCGCAAGGTGCAAGCGCAGCGAGTAATAGCGGTGCACCGAAGTCGTCCAACCCGACGCCAATGATCGTGAACCAGATGTTTGTGCGCCGTTACCTTGGCAATACGAACCCCTTGGGACAGAGGCTCGAAGGCGGTCTGGCAAGCGATCGTGGTACGGGCTACGTGATTATCGGCGTAGTTCGTGACGCGAAGTACGTCAACCTGAGACGCGATATCCAACCTACGGCATACGTCCCCGCCGCTGGGTTCAGGGCCGCATTTGAGCTGCGGACGGCAGGAAACCCCACTTCGATCATCCCTGCGGTGCGGAGCGTCGTGAATCAGGTGGCGAGTAACCTGCCCATATTCGACGTTGCGGCGCAATCGCAGAATATCGAGCTGCTGCTGTATCAAGAGCGGCTGGTCGCGCAGCTTTCGAGTTTCTTCGGAGTGCTGGCTCTCGTCCTTGCTTGCGTCGGGCTTTACGGGTTGCTCTCGTACGAAGTGGCGCGGCGCACACGAGAGATCGGCATACGCATGGCGTTGGGCGCGGAGCAACGCGATGTTATGAAGATGGTCGTCGGCGACGGGCTCGCGCTCACCATCACGGGTGTGGTTGCCGGCATTGCCGCGGCCCTTGGCGTAATGCGCTATCTGGGAAGCATTCTGTATGACGTGCGCCCTGGCGATCCTGCTACGCTGGCTACTGTCGCGGGGATTCTGTTGATTGTCGCGCTCGCAGCGTGCTGCGTCCCGGCGCGGCGGGCGACCCGCGTCGATCCGATGGTGGCGCTGCGATATGAGTAGGAACGAATCTTTGGCTTGAGTTACGACTCGCCGCGCAGGAGGTCGGCTCGGGATTCGCGTGTGCGGATTACGCGGAAGCGGCGGGCTTCGACCAAGACTTCGGCGGGGCGCGGGCGGGCGTTGTAATTCGAGGCTTCGACGAAGCCGTAGGCGCCGGCTCCCCAGAGCGCCAGCAGATCGCCGGGGCGCGATTCTTCGATGGGCCAATCCTGCAAGAATGAATCGCCGGTTTCGCAGACGGGGCCGACGATATCGGCGATGACGCGATCTCCATCCCCCGCGACGACAGGCGTGATCGGATGCGCGGCGCCGTAGAGCGCGGGGCGCATGAAATCGTTCATCGCGGCGTCCACGACGATGAAATGTTTGCCACGCGCGCCTTTTGTGTACAGCACGCGCATCAGCAGGACTCCGGCGGGGCCGACGATGTAGCGGCCGGGCTCGATGAGCAGATGGCAACCGGTGGGCGCGACGGCGCGGACCACGGCCTGCGCGTACTGCTCGGCAGAAAATGGGCGCTCGCCGGCGTAGCGGATGCCGAGGCCGCCGCCGGCGTCAAGATAGCGCAGCGCAATTCCCTCCGCGCGAAGCTGCTGCACCCACGCGGCCATGCGGCCGGCGGCGCGAAGATACGGCTGAACACTTAGAATTTGCGAACCGATGTGCGCGCTGATTCCCTGCCATTCGATCGCGCGCGAATCGCGATAGGCGCGATAGAGGCGCAGGGCCTCCGGCCAATCGACTCCAAATTTGTGGTGATGGCGGCCGGTGGAAATTTTCGGGTGCGCGCCGGCGGCAACGTCAGGAATCACGCGAATCGAAGCGGGCGCGCGGAGTTTCAGGCGCGAGGCTTCCGAGGCGAGGATTTCGAGTTCGCCGGCGGATTCGACGTTGAATAGCAAGATGCGCTCGCGGAGCGCTTCGCGAATTTCTTCGCGCGTTTTGCCCACGCCGGAGAACACGATGCGGCTGGCGGGAACACCGATGCGGCGCAGGCGATAAATTTCGCCGCCGCTCACCACATCGAAGCTGCTGCCCAGGCGTGCGAGCACGCGCAGAACGCCGAGATTGGAATTTGCCTTTACGGCGTAGCAAATGGAATGCGGCAGCTTGCCTGGAACGCGGGCCAGCGCTCGGCCCAAGGCTTCGTCCAGAGTCCGATAGGCGCGCTCGATTGCGGCGCGGCTGTAAACGTAGGTGGGCGTGCCGGCGCGCGCGGCGATGGCATCGAGAGCCACGCCTTCGCAGTAGAGCGCTTTGCGCCGGCGCGAGAAAAATGGGGTGTACGCGACTGGATCGGCGGCGCTGGCTGCGCGGGCGCGACGCGGGGCCGACGCGTTGGTTGCGTTGGGCGGCCTCATCGGACTCGGACAACCACGAGGGTGCGGTCGTCGCTGAGGGCGGCGCCGCTGGTGAAATCCTGAATCGCGGCGAGGATGATATCGGCCAGCTCGCCGGCGGGCGCGGTGCGATGCGACAGAATCAATTCCTGCAAACGATTCGAGCCGAAGAGATGACCATCGGGGCTGGCGGCTTCGGTGAGTCCATCGGAGTAGAACACCAGCGTGTCGCCGGGATCGAGCGTGGTGCTCCAATCGTCGTAGGTGACGTCCTCGAAGAGGCCCAGCGGAAATCCGGCCAGGCGCACCAGATCGCAGCGCTCGCCGCGGCACAGCAGCGGCTGCGTTTGGCCGGCGTTGGCGATGCGAATTTTGCGGCGCGCCTTCTGCCACGTGGCGTAGACCATGGTCATGAAGCGGCCTTCGATGCGGCGCTCGCAGATGAGCTGATTCATTTGGCGCAGCATTTCGGCGGGCTGCAGCTTCATCGGCGAAAGGCTGCGCAGGATACCAGTGGCGACGGCGCCATAAAGCGCCGCGGCGCTGCCCTTGCCGCTGACGTCACCGAGCACGATGCCCAATTGCTGCGAACCGTAGCGCACGAAATCGTAGAGGTCGCCGCAAACTTCCTGCGCGGAAAGAATGCGCGGAGCGATGTCCAGGCCGAAATCGTCCTTGGGCACGGGGCGCAGCAGCGCGCCCTGCATGCGCCGCGCGGCGACCAGTTCGCGCTCCATGCGCGTTTCATTGCGCGCCAATTCCTGGTAGAGGCGCGCGTTTTCCAGCGCCACGGCTAGATTCGCGGCGAGAATCGAAAGCGTCTGCACGTGATCCTCGGTGAAATAATTCACCTGCGGGCTTTCGAGATCGAGCACGCCAACGACGCGGCCTTGGCGAATCATCGGAATGGCCAGCTCAGAGCGCGTTTCGGGGTTCACCATCACGTAGCGCGCATCGGCCGTGACGTCAGGCACGCGCACGGGCTGCATCGTGGTGGCCGCGGCGCCGACGATGCCTTCAGTGGGGGCCACGCGCAATTTTCCCTGCGCGCTTTGGCCGTACTTCACCTCGAGGCGCTGGCGGAACATGCCGGTGGGTTCGTCGAACAACAAAATGCCCAAGATTTGGTAATCGATCACGCGCTTGGCGAGTTCGGCGGCGCGGCGGAGCAACTCCTCAAGGTCCAGGATCGAGCTTGCTTCGCGGCCGATTTCGTTGAGCACGCGCAGCGTATCGGCCTGGCTGTGGACGCGCTCAAATAAGCGCGCGTTTTCGATGGCCACCGCCAGCCGGCCTGCCAGAAACGCCAGAATGTTCTGCTGCTCGTTTGTGAAGTAGTCCGGCTGCGAGCTTTGGATATCGAGCACGCCGATCGAGCGGCCCTCAAACACCAGCGGCACGGCCATCTCCGAACGCACCGAATCGATGCGACCGATATAGCGCGGATCGCTGTGCACGTCGCCGACGCGAATCGGTTTGCGCGTCTCCGCCGCCGCGCCGGTGATTCCCTGGCCCAGCGGGATCAGCCACTTTTGCGCGTCTGCCAGGCTGTAGCCGATGGCGAAGCGGTGAACCAACTGGCCGGCACTTTCGTCCACCAGGAGCACGCTGAAGATCTCGTAATCAATGATCTTGTGCACCAGCTCGGCGGTCTTCGCGAGGACTTGGTCCAGATCGAGCGAGGAATTTATCTCTTCGCCGATTTGGGCCAGGATCGCGAGGATTTCGCCGGGCACTTCGCCCCTCAATTTTGTTTCGATCGGGTCCATTCTTCCTACGAGTATAACAGGAGGCGTTCGGCGACTTGGGAAAAAGCCCTAACACACGCTAGCGAGCTGTACGGTCCAAAATGGAAGGGGATGCGTCGCGAGGATTAGTATCTGGTTGCGGCAACGGGCTCAGGCGTGGGTTTCGCCGCGTGTTCCGCGGCAGAGGCGCCGCTCGCGCCGCCGTGGGCTTGCTCGAGGATCTTGACGCTGGCGCTTGCGCCGATGCGCGTGGCTCCGGCGTGCACCATTTTTTGCAGATCATCAAGGCTGCGCACTCCGCCGGCAGCCTTCACGCCCATTCCTTCGCCGACCACGGTGCGCATCAGCGCGACGTCCTCGGCCGTCGCTCCGGCGGGACCGAAGCCAGTGGACGTCTTGACGAAATCCGCGCCGGCACGCTTGGCGGCCAAGCAAGCGCGAACTTTTTCCTCGATTGTGAGCAGCGCGGTTTCCAGAATCACTTTGCAAATCGCGCCGCCGCGATGCGCCGCGGTGACGACGCCCTGAATATCGCGCTCAACCACGTCGTCCTGCCCGGATTTGAGCGCGCCAACGTTCTGCACCATGTCAATTTCTTGCGCACCGACCTTGATGGCTTCTTCGGTCTCATAAACTTTCACCTGCGGTAGCGTAGCGCCCAGCGGAAAGCCCACGACGGTGCAGACTTTGACTTCCGTGCCGCGCAGGAGTTCCGCCGCCAACGCGACGTACCAAGGGTTGATGCACACCGAAGCGAAGCCGAAGCGCGCGGCTTCGCGGCAGAGCTTGGTGATTTCATCGCGGGATGCTTCGGGCTTCAGCAGCGTGTGATCGATCAGCGCCGCGATGTCCGCTTCCACCTGCTGCACGGCTGGGCCAGCGGAAATTCGCGCCGCGCCGGCGTCCACCACCAGGCGCGTTTTGCGCGCGCACTTTTCGGCGCAATTGTGATCGCAGCCGGGACAGATGAGATCGTCGATCTCAAGCCCGGAGAGGCCCGGCTGTGACGAAGCGCCCAGATAGCGGAGGATTTCGTCGGTGACGGCGTGAACCAGACGTTCGAGTTCGTTAGATTCCACGGATGCGGTCCGTATGGCGCTGCTGCGCCGCGAGAAGCTCTCGATCAAACGGTCTTGGAGTGGCGCTGCTCGATACCGCGAATCTTGTCCACTCGCTTCTGATGGCGGCCGCCAGCGAACGGAGTCTCCAGCCAAACGGCCAGGATTTCGCGCGCCGTTTCGATCGAAATCAGCTTGGCGCCCAGCGAGAGCACGTTGGCATCGTTGTGCTCGCGGCTGTTATTGGCCGTAGCGCGATCATAACATAGCGCCGCGCGCGCCCCGGGCACCTTGTTCGCCGCCATGCAACTGCCGATTCCCGCGCTGTCGAGAACTACGCCGCGCCATGCGTCTCCGCGCGAGACGGCGCAGGCAACCGCTTCGGCGAAATCCGGATAATCGACCGCAGCCGGGCCATCCGTGCCCAAATCCAGCACCGCGTAGCCCCATTCGCGCAGATACGCTTTCAACTGCTCCTTCATCTCGAAGCCGCCGTGATCGGCGCCCAGCGCTACGCGACGCGCGGCTGGAGATGTGACCTTCTCTGAGGGATCGGCGCGCCGCAGCGTGATGCCGCGGCTGGCAGCCTCATCGCGAGCCAGCGGTGTTATCAGTGCGTCGGCGGCGATTACGAGTTCGCTGCCGTCGGCAATACCGGCCAGCTCTGCGGCGGTGATTACAGATCTCATGTGGATCCAGAGCCCGGCGTCAGGAGGGCGGCAGCGAGAGCACGCAAACGTCCTTGAGGTTGCGGTACCTTTCGGCGTAATCCAAGCCGTAGCCTACCACGAATTCATTGGGTATCTCGAAGCCCACGTACTGCGCCTTGACGTCCTTGATGCGGCGCGAGGGCTTATCGAGCAGCGTGGCGATGGCCAGGCTCTTCGGCTTGCGCTGCTGCAGTACGCGCAGCAAATAGCTCAGCGTCAGGCCGGTGTCCAGAATGTCCTCAACCACGATTACGTTACGGCCTTCAATGCTGGTGTCCAGGTCCTTGGTCAAGCGCACCTGGCCCGAGGTCTGGCGGCCTTCGCCATAGCTGGAGACGGCCATGAAATCCAGTGAAACCTCGACCCGTATTTGGCGAATCAGGTCGGCCAGGAAGATCGAAGCGCCTTTCAGGACGCCGATCAAATGAACGCGCTGCCCTTTGAAATCGCGGGAAATTTCCTTGCCCATCTCCCGGACGCGCCGCTGCACGGCGCTGCGGCGCAAAAGAACTCGCAGATGTTCCTTGCCATGCGGATTCATGGCCATCTCCCCGGATGCAGAAGTGGAAGCTCGCTACTCTAGCGCAGCGCTATCGCGAGCACAAGCGCGCTGCGGGTGCATCGGCGGACGTTGCGGACGGGTCCCGGGCTCCGAGAGGAATCGATGCGGTCAAAGACACAGATCGCGGACAAGAAGATCCAGGCGTGAAAATGGGGAAAAGCGCCACTTCCGACGGCAAAAACTCGAGATTTTCAAGGCGCAGACGCCTGGCATTCATCCCGCTGTAACGTTGAGCCGATAAAGTATGCCCTGAGTAGTGCGGCGGGGTGCCGCGTGGGGTGGCAAGCCCAGAAATGACAGTCTTGCTTGACTTGGTGCTCGATTTCCGCCTACATTATCTCCGCCACCGGGGTGGTGAATTGAAATTTCACGGGCGGTCGAATAGTTTCGAGGACGAAGTCTTTCAATTTTCCCCTACGCGTACGTCTGCGCGCACCGCCTGCTCGAATCCCGGAAGGATTCCAAGTTTCGGCTGTCAATCCTGATTGAAGGTTCACAGGAGGAGTGAGTATGGATCGCTCGCAAAACGTTTCGCTTTGGAAAAAATTGGCGGTTCTGAGCGCAGCTTTGGCGCTGGTTCTTGGCATCGCTGTCACGATGCGGGCCCAGTCCACCACCAACGGCGCCATCAACGGCGTCGTTTACGACCCGCAAGGCGCGGTCGTAGCAGGCGCCGCCGTGTCCGTATTGAACGAAGGGACAGGGCAAACGCTCGATGACAAAACGAGCGGCGTGGGCAGCTTCAGCTTTAACGTTTTGCAGCCCGGCATGTATACCGTCACGATCACCGCGGCAAATTTCGCCGTCTATGAGCAGACCGGCGTGACGGTTGAAGTGGGCCGCGCTTCGACAGTGGAAGTTCACCTGAAGGTCGCCAGCGGGGCGGAAACCGTGAAGGTCTCCGGTGAGCCGCCGCAGGTCAATACCACCGATCAATCTATCGCCAACAACGTCGGAGATACCGAAATTACTAACCTGCCGACGAACGGGCGCCGGTGGTCATCCTTTGCCCTGCTGCTGCCGGGCGTCACACCTGACCCGGATGGTTACCAGGACCTAGACTTCCGAGGCATCAACGGCTATTCGAACAACAACACGGTGGACGGCGGCGACAACAATCAGTTCTTCTTCGCCGAAGAGCGCGGGCGCACCCGAATCTCCTACACCTTGAGCCAGGATTCGGTCACGGATTTCCAGGTGAACACTTCGGATTATTCGCCGCAGTACGGGCGTTCTGCCGGCGGCGTGATCAATACCGTCACCAAGAGCGGCACCAACCAGCTTCACGGCGACTTGTTCTACTATTACAAGAACAACGCCATCGGCGCCCAGGATCCGTTCACAGTGGAAAACGAGAATGTGGGCGGGGTGATTGAGCCGATCTCTATCAAACCGCCGTTCCTGCGCCAGCAGTACGGAGGCTCGGTGGGTGGAGCGGCGATCAAGGACAAGCTGTTTTTCTTTTTCACGTATGACGCGCAGGCTCAGAACTTCCCGATCGTCGCGACGCCAAGCAGCCCGAACTTCTTCAACGCGATCACCGTCACGCCGCCGGTGAATTCATCCGGAACCGTCATTCCCTGCACGACTGCTTACACGACACCCACGGTTACGACCCCCGCGACGGAAACGCAGGGCGACGCTCTTTATTGCCGCGGCATCACGCAGGCCCAAGTGAATTCGGCCATGACTTTCCTGGCGAACCTCACCGGGCAGGTTCCGCGCCAAGGAAACCAGAACATCGAGTTTCCAAAACTCGACTGGCACATCAATCCCAGCAATATCCTGACGCTGAGCTACAACCGGATGCGCTGGTATTCGCCCGCGGGCATTCAGACGAACGCAGTCGCGAGCTACGGCATTGCGAGCATCGGCAACGACTATGTCCACGACGATATGTGGATCGCCCGGTTGAACTCCACGTTCGGTAGCAACATCACAAACGAGGCGCTGGTTCAGGTCAACAAGGATTTCGAATTCGAGTTTAACCAACCGACCGCTGGCGGAGAACCCACGACGGGACCGGGCGGCCTCCCACCGGAGATTTTGATCTCGCCGTCATCAAGCGCTGGTTCAACCAACTCCGGCTCTCTCGAACTCGGCACCCCAAGCTTCTTGAACCGGCCGCAGTATCCTCTCGAATACCGCGAGCAGGGCGTGGATACCTTCTCGATCGTCAAGGGCACTCACTTGATCCGGTTCGGCGCGGACATCAGCAACGTCACGGACACGGACCAGAACCTGGCGAGCGGCGAAGGCGTGTTCTCGTACTCAAGCAACACTTATGCGTTGGCGGACTTCATTACCGACTACACGAAGTGGCTGAATCCGACGGCGGGCATTACGGGTTGCACAACGGCCCCCGGAGTATCCATGCCGTGTTACCACTCGTTTGTTCAAGGATTTGGTCCGCTCGGATTCAAGTTCTCGGCGATTAACGCCGGGCTTTTCATTCAAGACACGTGGAAGGTCACTCCGCGCTTAACCGTCAATTATGGCGTGCGCTGGGACTACGAAGGGCTTCCGAAACCACAGCAACCCAACTTCAATTTGACGCAAACGACGTCCTTCCCAACCAACAAGACCAATTTTGGTCCTCGGGTCGGCGTAGCATGGGATATCTTCGGTGACGGCAAGACGTCGTTCCGCGCTGGATTCGGCTTGTACTACGGCATCTTCTCCGGCGGACAGATCTTCGACGCGCTGGCCGATACGGACGTGGCGACCTCCCAGATCACGAACACTTTCACCAACACCACCACACCCGCGGCGGGTGAGCCGACGTTCCCGAATACACTGACCACCTCGGTCCCCTCGACGGCCTCGATCTACTTCTTTAACCCGAAGGATCGTCTCCCGTTGATCTATGAGGGCGACGCTTCGTTGCAACGTGAACTCGGCGATCATTTTGTCCTCACGCTTTCCTACATGTTGAGCATGGGACGCGATCTCCCGACCGAGATCGACCAGAACCTGAACACGCCAAGCGTCAATGTGTCGTTCGCGGTTTCCGGCGGACCATATAGTGGTGCTACGTTCAACGAGCTTGTTAGCGCCGGGCCACGCCCCGACGCCGCGTTCGGCAGTTTCGTGAACGAATTTACCGATGTGATTCGTTCGAATTACAACGCGGGCGTCGTGGAAATCAGCCGCCACTTGTCGAAAGGTCTCGAACTCGAATCCAGCTACACGTGGTCGCACGCACTGGACAACGCGCAAGGCGATTCCGGGTTCCCGTCGGACGCGTTGCTAGATCAATTCAATCCAGGGACCGACTACGGCAATTCCGCCTTCGACATTCGGAATCACTTCGTGGCCAGTGCTGTATGGTCTCCGGAGCACTTTAGTTCGGGTTCATTCGCCCACAAGCTGCTCGATGGCTGGACGGTGGCCCCAATCGTCACGATCTCCGATAACTACGACTACACGGCTGGCATCACTGGGTCGCTTAGCACGCTGCCAGGTGGGCTCAAGACCGGCGCCAGCGCGACGACGATCACCGGACAAAGCGGATCGGATCGCTTTCCGCTTTTGCCTCGGGGATACTATCACCTGCCCTGGGTCCAGAACGTGAACCTGCATATCGGGCGCCAGTTCCGCTTGGGCGAGCGATTCACTCTCGAAGGGGACGCGGAATGCTTTAACCTCTTCAACAAGATGATCCCGATCAGCGACAGCACAAACACCAATTACCAGCTTGGCAGTTTTTCGGCCACAGCGCCGAATTACACACTCACACAGACCAACCTCGCGACTTTCGGGACCGTCAACGCCGTGTCGGACACAGTCTACGACGTTCGGCAATTCCAGTTCGTCGGGCGCCTTATTTTCTAAAGCGCTCGCCAATCAGATCATCAAAGGGAGGGCCCTCAGGCCCTCCCTTTTTTTTCGCGACTTCATGATCGCTAGGAGCCGCTCACTCGAAACCGATATAATTGAGTCGGACTCGTTGCGCCGGACCCTCCCCTTGCGGCCCCAGGAGCACCCATGCTTGAGTTCAACGCCGTCTTGTCTACAGCCGTCGAAAGCGCCGATCAGCCACAAAAAATGAAAAGCGCGGATGCCGCCGCGGCGCCAAACGGCCCGCTGCCGGCCGAACTACTAAATAAAATGCAGCGCTATTGGTGCGCGGCAAATTATCTGTGCGTCGGGCAAATCTATCTGCAAGAAAATCCGCTGCTCCGCGAGCCGCTCACGAAAGAGCACATCAAGCCGCGCTTGCTTGGGCACTGGGGCACATCCGCCGGTCAAAATTTCATTTACGTACATTTGAACCGGCTGATTCGCGAAACCGGCGCCAATATTATTTACATCTCCGGCCCCGGACACGGAGGGCCAACGCTGAACGCCTGCGCGTATCTCGAAGGAACCTACACCGACGTGCATCCCGAAATTTCCCAGGATGCACACGGCATGCGCCTTCTCTTTCGCTCTTTCTCAACGCCGGGCGGCATACCCAGCCACTGCGGGCCGCACACTCCGAACTCGATGCACGAGGGCGGCGAGTTGGGATATTCGCTGGTACACGCGTTCGGCGCGGCATTCGACAATCCTGACCTGATTGTTGCTTGCATCGTCGGCGATGGCGAAGCCGAAACCTGCCCGCTCGAAGGTAGTTGGAAAGGCGTGAAGTTCCTGAATCCAGCGCGAGACGGCGCGGTGCTGCCGATTCTGCACCTGAACGGTTACAAGATCTCCGGCCCCACGGTGCAAGCGCGCACCAGCGATGAAGAGTTGACGCGCTTCTACATTGGACAAGGTTACACGCCGCATTTCGTCGAAGGCGACGATCCCGCGATGGTGCACCAACTTTTGGCGGCCGCACTCGATCACTGCTACGCGCGCATCCGAGAAATTCAGAACGACGCCCGATCGCGCAATGCCAGCGCGCCGCAAAACCCGCCGCAACCCATATCGCCGCGCGAATCGTGGCCGATGATCGTCCTGCGCACTCCGAAGGGCTGGACATGCCCGAAGGAAGTGGACGGAATTCCCATCGAGGGCACATTCCGCGCGCACCAGGTTCCGCTTTCCACTGTGTGCGAAAATCCGGATCACTTGAAGTTGCTGGAAGCCTGGATGCGCAAGTACAAGCCTGAGGAACTGTTCGACGAGCAAGGGCGCCTGATCCCCGAACTTGCGGCCCTGGCTCCCGATGGCCCTCGCCGCATGGGCGCGAGCCCTCACGTGAACGGCGGCCGATTGCTGAAGGCGCTCGATCTTCCCGACTTCGCCGGATACGCGTTGTCCATACCGGGCCCCGGTGAGGTGGTGGCCGAAGCGCCGCGCAAGTTAGGGGAATATTTGCGCGATGTCATCAAGCTGAACCCGGCGAATTTTCGGCTGTTCTGCCCGGACGAAACGGACTCGAATCGTTTGAACGCCGTGTTCGACGTGACGAATCGCTGCACGATGGAGCCGATCGTTTCCATCGACGAACATTTGGCGCCGGACGGCCGCGTAATGGAAGTGCTCAGCGAACATCTCTGCGAAGGCTGGCTGGAGGGCTATCTGCTCACCGGCAGGCACGGCGTGTGGTCGTCGTACGAAGCGTTCGCGCAGGTGGTCGATTCCATGATCACGCAGCACGCCAAGTGGATGGAGGAGTGCCTGGAATATCCTTGGCGCAGGCCGCTCGCCTCATTGAACGTGCTGCTCACCAGCCACGCTTGGAGGAACGATCACAATGGATTTAGCCATCAGGCGCCGGGATTTGTTGACAACGCGCTGCAGCGCCGCAGCGAAGTGGTCCGCGTCTATTACCCGCCGGATTCAAACTGCTTGCTGAACGTTTTCGATCATTGTTTGCGCAGCCGAAATTACGTGAACGTGGTGACCTGCGGCAAGCAGCCGCAATTGCAATGGCTCACGTTCGATGAAGCGCTCGCACATTGTTCGCAGGGCGCGTCAATCTGGAAATTCGCGACGAATGACGGCGGCGCGGAGCCGGATATCGTGCTCGCGTGCGCCGGCGACGTTCCCACGATCGAGGCCTGCGCCACTTCATGGCTGCTGCAGAAGCACGTGCCAGGCATCAAGGTGCGCGTCGTGAATGTCGTCGACCTGAACGCGTTGATGAGCCCCGACGATCATCCGCACGGCATGGATAACATTTCATTCAACGCGCTGTTTACGCGCGACGTCGATGTGGTATTTGCATTCCACGGCTATCGCTGGCTGATTCACAGCATGGTCCATGGCCGCCCTAACGAGGTGCGATTTCACGTGCGGGGATTCAATGATTTCGGCACGACCACCACGCCGTTCGACATGGTTGTGCTCAACAAAATGAGCCGCTACCACCTTGCCATCGACGCGCTGAAGCACGTGCCGCGATTGCGCTCGCAAGCTTCGGATGCGATCGACATGTTCAACCGGAAACTGTACGAGCATCACGCCTACATCCGCGAACATTTCGAGGATATGCCCGAAATTCGCAATTGGAGTTGGACCAAGAACTTCAGCGAGCCCGCCGCTCCGCCGCCGTTGGCGAAGGGACATCCTCGCGCCGCGATGTTTACAAATTCTTAGAGCCGCGCCACCCGCGATTTTCGGCGGGGCTCAGCGATCCTCAGCGGGTTTCAGTGACGCTCGGAGGGTTTCAGCGAATCTCTGCGGGTCTGAGCGCCTCTGCCTGCCTGGCGGCAGGCAAGGGCAGGCAGGCGTTATCTTTTTCTTCGCACTGACGCCCAAGCCGTGACGCGCGCAGCTATTGGCAGCTCGCGTTCTCGGAAAACACTCCGCTGGCAAACATCGAGTTCAGAAAGTTGCCGCAGGTGGAAATTTTCGTAAGCGCCGAATCGTTCTGCAGCCGGTTCGGATCGATTGTCCGCGCGCCGTTGAAATTCTGGCGATCCGCGGCCACTCCATTGGCCCACTGTGCCAGGTTGCCGAACTCGCTGCTGAGCAGCCGAAAGGCATCGCGGTCTGCGTTGGTGGTCGCCGCCACGCTGGCTTGCGACAGGCTTGCCTGAACGCGGTCGTGATTCGTTTGCGCCCACTGCGCGTCAACGGCCAGCCCGTATGTGACCATCGTTTCCAGCGTCCCCTGCCATTCCTTCATTTCCGCCAGCGCCGTGATACCTGCGCTCGCAAAGCCTCGTGAAAGCTCCTGCGTGGGTTGTGCGGACGCAGCACTGGAGGCCGTGGCCGGGGGCGCGGTCGCCGCCGAAGTCGGGATCGTCAGCACGATTCGAGTCGGCTCGACGCTGATGGCTCCGCTCGTGATCCTCGCTACGGTATCGACATCCACGTAGTAGTGGCCATCGACCTGTAGAACTGTCGCGCCCGTAGTTGCTCCATTCACCACCAACTGTTTGGTGGGCGTGGTCTGCGCCAGCAGGATTCCCGCCGCCGATATGGCCGCTCCGAGCAAAATCAGGTTCCGAACTTTGCCGCGCCTATTCATGTCGCACCTTCCCCAGACCGCCATCATGACATTAGATGCCGTTGCCGCGCCCTTCGTTTTGACGGCCCGTTGCGCAATGACTTACAATAGTGTGTCTTGCAATGATGTCGGACCGTGGCGTTGGCGCGTGGGGGCGCCGCTACACGGGTCGCGCAGTTCGGGAAGTGAATCCTGGCTTCGGCTTCTGCCGCTCCGATGAGTGAATTGAGGATGCAGCCGCGTTTGGCGGCTTTGCGGGCCGCTTTCCCGGCGCTTCTGCGCGTGTTCTCCGGAGCTTCCCTGCCGCATGGCCTTGCAGTAAGTCAGCATCGCACGGCTAACCGGGGCTCTCGCAATCGCGATCGCTTCAGCCGCAGCCTGCGGGCGCCAATGATGGAGGCCTCTAAGTAAATGGCGACAGCCGTCGAAGTGCCCAAGCTGGGCAACACTGTCGAGGAGTGCCTGATCGCGAAGTGGCGCAAGCACAAGGGCGATCGTGTCAGCGCGGGCGAAGTGGTGGCGGAAATCGAAACGGATAAGGCCACATTCGAGGTCACCGCGCCCGTGGACGGCACGCTGCTGGAAACATTCTTCGAGGAAGGCACGCTCGTCCCGGTCTTCACGAATCTGTTTGTGATCGGCGAAGCGGGCGAGAACGTGGATGCCTTTCGACCAAAGGCCGCTGCTCCGGCGGCGCAGCCGGCCGCAACGAAGACCGCCAGTGCACCAGGCGCCGCCGAGCCCGCACGCGCCAGCGCAGCCGCCCCAGCCGCTGCGGCGAGGGCCTCTACAGCCTTCAGCCCCAGGGCGCAGCGTTTCGCCGAAGAGCACAATTTCCATCCTGCCGCGGTCAGCGGCTCGGGCCCCGGCGGTCGCGTTCTCGAAGACGATCTGCGCAAGCTGTATCACTCCCAGCGCCCATCCTCGACGGCGCAGCGGCACATTGAGGCCGGCGAGGAGGTCCGCGACGACGGCTCCGGCGTGGCTGGCATGATCCTTTCGAGCGACCTTGGCCCCGCGGCCGCGCGCATCTCCGGAATTCGCGAAAAAATTGCGCGACGCATGCGCGAATCGCTCGCCGCCACGGCGCAATACACGTTGAATTCATCCGCCGATGCCAGCGGCTTGCTGCGCGTGCGCGCAAAAGTAAAGGCCGCAAAGGGCGGGCCCGATATCAATATCAATGATCTGGTGACGTTCTGCACCGTCAAGGCGCTCCTGGATGTCCCCGATCTGAACGCCGAATTTTTCGACGGCAAAATCCGCAGGCACGCGGAGATTCACATCGGATTTGCGTGCGACACGCCGCGCGGCCTGGTGGTTCCCGTCGTGCGCAACGCGCATCTGCTTTCCGCCGCAGAACTCTCCGTGAAAATCAAGGAGCTGGCCGAGCGCGCCATATCCGGCTCGATCGCGGTGGACGATCTTTCCGGCGCGACGTTCACCGTCAGCAATCTGGGCAATTTCGGAGTCGAATCTTTCACGCCGCTGATCAATCCGCCGCAGGTTGCGATTCTCGGCGTGGATGCCATCCAACTGAAGCCCATTCGCCGCGACGGCAAAATCGAGTTCATCGATTCGATCGGATTGTCGCTGACGCTGGATCACCAGGTGATTGACGGCGCACCCGGCGCGAAGTTCCTGAAAGTCGTCCGCGAGAAAATTGAGAAGGTGGAATCGATATGTACGATCTAATTGTGATTGGCGCGGGGCCCGGTGGATATGAAGCCGCCGCTCATGCCGCGCGGATGGGCAAGAAGGTCCTGCTCATCGAAAAAGAAAAAGTGGGCGGCACTTGCTTGAACGTCGGCTGCATTCCTTCCAAAACGTTTCTCCGATCTTCGGAACTTTTTCATGAGTGCGGGGAAGCCGCGAAGTTCGGCGTGCGTCTGGGCGGATCGGTCGAATTCGACATGCCCGCCGTGGTAGAGCGCAAGAATCGCGTGGTGGGCACGCTGGTCAAAGGCGTCGAAACCATGCTCAAACGCGCGGGCGTGGAAAGCGTCACGGGCCAAGCGCGAATTGTGGCGCGCAACGCCGTGCAAGTGGGCGATCAGCGCTACGAAACCGCCAACATTTTGCTGGCCACCGGCTCTCGCCCCGCGGTGCCGCCCATCCCTGGAATCGCTTCCAAGAGCGTGCTCGACTCCAACTCGGTATTCGCCCTCGATCGCGTTCCCAAAACCGTCGCGATCATCGGCGGCGGCTACATCGGCTTGGAGTTTGCGTGCTTCTTCAGCGAAGCCGGCGCCAAAGTGAATGTTTACGAAATGCTGCCGCAGATCGCCACGGGCGCCGATCTTGAAATCTCCACCCGCATGCTGCAAATCCTGAAGCGCCAAGGAATCGAATTCCATCTCTCCACGCGGGTGCTGGGGATCGAAGGCAATACGATTCGCTACTCCGCCGACGGATCCGAAGCCAGCGCAACTGCCGATTGCATTTTGAACGCCACCGGCCGCGCGCCCGTGGTCGAAGGCCTGGGCCTGGAAGAATTGGGCGTCGATTTCGGTCCGCGCGGCGTGAAAACTTCCGGGCGCGGCAAAACCAATGTGCCCGGCATTTGGGCCTGCGGTGACGTCACCGGCCGGCGCATGCTGGCGCACGCCGCCACGCGCGAAGGAATCGTCGCCGTGAACAACATGTTCGGCAAGAAAGATCGCATCCGCTATGCCGCGATTCCCGCGGTGATTTACACGCATCCCGAGGTCGCATCTGTGGGCCGCACTGAAGAAGAACTCAAGGCCCAGGGCGTGGAGTACCGCAAGTCCGTTGTCCCGATGGCCGTCGCCGGACGGTTCCTGGTCGAGCACGAAGGCGGCACGGGCATGGTGAAAGTTCTGGCCGGCGCGCGTTACGGCGAAATTCTGGGAGTGCACGCCATCGGCGACGCCTCAAGCGAATTTATCGTCGCCGCCGCCATCATGATTGAAACGGAGATGGGCGTCTCCGAAGCCGGCGAATTCGTCTTTCCTCACCCCACCGTCTCCGAGGCGTTGCGTGAGGCGATTTTGGGAGTCCACTAGGAGAGAGACGGTATGACCAAGTCGATCATCATCGAACCCGAGAAGGCTTTTGCCAAAGATACGATTCATCTGCGCGATATCCCCGTCAACGCGTATCAGAAATCGCCCGAGCAAGAACTCGCCAGCTACACTCCCACGGAGTTCCTGGCGATCTGGGAGGACATGTGCGCGATTCGGCAGTTTGAGACGATTCTGAACGAGATCAAGATCAAGGGAGTGTTTCAGGGAATCACTTACAATCACGCGGGTCCCGCTCATCTTTCCATCGGCCAAGAAGCCGCCGCGGTTGGCATGGCATTCTCGCTCACTCCCGACGATCACATTTATGGCTCGCACCGCAGTCACGGCGAAATTCTCGCCAAAGGTTTTTCCGCGATCCGAAAGTTGAGCGAAGCGCAGTTGCTGGAAATCATGAAGTCCTATCGCGACGGCGCGATTCTGGGCCCCGTCGAGAAGAGCTTCAAAGGCAGCGTGAAAGATTTGGCGCTGCGCTTTTTTGTGTACGGCGCATACAGCGAAATCTTCGCGCGCGAGACAGGTTTCAATCGCGGCCTGGGCGGCTCAATGCACGCCTTCTTCACGCCCTTCGGCATTTATCCGAATAACGCCATCGTCGGCGGCTCCGGCTCCATCGCCCCAGGCGCCGCGCTATTCAAGCGCGTGAATCGCAAGCCAGGAATCGTGGTCTGCAACATCGGGGACGCTTCGTTCGGCTGCGGCCCGGTCTGGGAAGGCATCACGTTTTCCGCGATGGATCAGTACCGCAAACTGTGGAATCAGTCGGAGGGCGGCGGACTGCCCATCATTTTCAATTGCATGAACAATTTCTACGGCATGGGCGGGCAGACGCTCGGCGAGACCATGGGCGTGCAATTCATCGCGCGCATCGGCGCCGGGGTAAATCCGGAGCAGATGCACGCTGAGCGCGTGAACGGCTACGATCCGCTGCCGGTGATAGACGCTTTCCGCCGCAAGCGCCAAGTGATCGAGGAAGGCCGCGGCCCCGTTCTGCTGGACACAGTGACGTATCGCATCAGCGGCCATTCTCCTTCGGACGCTTCCAGCTATCGCTCCAAGGAAGAAATCGATCGCTGGCTGGCGGCCGATTCCATCCGCGCTTTCCATCAGAAGATGCTGGACATCGGCGCGCTCACCGAGAAAGCGTTGGACACAACTCGGCAAAGCATCGAGGCCGCGATATTCGAGATGTTCAAATTGGCCGTCGATCTCGAAGCCAGTCCGCGCGTCGGCCCCGATTCCGATCTAGTCGGCTCAGTAATGTTCAGCAACAAACACGTGGAGAAATTCGGCGACGCTAAACCTGAGTTCCTGCAAGATCTCGCGGAGAATCCGCGCGTGCAGCAGATCAAAGGCAAAGTCCGCACTGCCATGGAAAACGGCAAGCCCGTGCCGAAGATGAAGCAGTACAACATTCGCGACGGCATCTTCGAAGCCATGCTCTATCGCTTCGCCATCGATCCTACGATGATCGCGTTCGGCGAAGAGAATCGCGATTGGGGCGGAGCCTTCGCCGTCTATCGCGGGCTCACCGAGGCGCTACCGTACCATCGCTTGTTCAATTCGCCGATTTCCGAAGCCGCGATTACCGGCACCGCCGTGGGTTACGGAATGGAAGGCGGGCGAGTGGTGGCCGAATTGATGTACGCCGATTTCATGGGCCGCGCCGGGGACGAGCTGTTCAATCAGCTCTCAAAATGGCAGTCCATGTCCGCCGGCCAATTGGTGATGCCGGTGGTGCTGCGCATTTCGATTGGCGCGAAATACGGCGCGCAGCATTCGCAGGATTGGACCGCGCTGGTGCAGCACATTCCCGGCCTGAAAGTCGTCTACCCCGTCACGCCGTACGATGCCAAGGGCATGATGAATGCCGCGCTGGCGGGCACCGATCCCGTGGTGTTTTTTGAGAGCCAGAAAATTTATGACTACGGCGAAATGTTCGCGGAAAAAGGGGTCCCAGAGGGCTACTACGAAATCGATCTCGCCGAGCCTTCTGTGAAGCGCGCGGGCAAGGATTTGACGATTATCACTTTCGGCCCAGCGCTCTACACCGCAATCGCTGCCGCCGATGAACTCGCCAAGAATTTCGGAATCTCGGCGGAAGTGATCGATCTGCGCACCGCCAATCCACTGAACTACGATCCGCTGGCGGCGTCCGTGCGCAAAACGGGCAAGCTGCTCCTGGTCTGCGACGCTGTCGAGCGCGGCTGCGTGATGCAGACAGTCGCAACGACACTGACGCAAATCTGCTTTGACGATCTGGACGGCCCGCCTGTGGTGATCGGCTCGCGCAACTGGATCACGCCGGCAGCCGAACTCGAGGCGCTCTTCTTCCCGCAAACCAGCTGGCTGCTGGACGCAATTCACGAGCGAATCTTGCCGCTGAAGGATTATCGGCCGCAGACCAATCAAACTACAGGTGAGCTGCTGAGGCGCACGCGCCTCGGCGTGTAGAAGAAGTGAGAAGCAAAAAGTGAGCGGGGCAGACCGTCGATCGCGACGGTCTGCCCCACTCGATCGCTCTAGTCGTAATACTCCAACCCCAGGTGCGTGATCAGTTCTTCGCCCTTCAGATAGCGCAGCGTGTTCTTCAGCTTCATCACCTGAATGAACACGTCGTGCTCCGGATAAAGCCCCGCCGCCACTTGCGGTCCTTTGAAGTAGAGCGAGAGCCACTCCTGAATTCCCTTCTTCGCCATCTCCGGACACCGCTGCGCCAGATCCATGAAGATCACCAGGTCCAGGGCCATCGGCGCGGCGAGGATCGAATCGCGGCATTGGAAGTTGACCTTGATCTGCATCGGGTAGCCGAGGAAACCGAAGATGTCCAGGTTGTCCCAGCTTTCCTTGGCGTCACCACGCGGCGGATAGTATTCGATTCTCACCTTGTGGTAGTAGCCCTTGTAAAGTTCGGGATACAGATCGGGCTGAAGGCAATATTCCAGCACCGATGACTTGGTCTCTTCCTTGCTCTTGAAGTTGTCGGGATCGTCCAGGACTTCGCCGTCGCGATTGCCCAAAATGTTGGTGGAAAACCAACCCTTCAGGCCCAAAAGCTTCAGCTTCAATCCCGGCGCCAGCAACGTCTTCATGTAGGTCTGGCCGGACTTGAAATCCTTGCCGGCAATCGGAATGTGGTGCTGGATCGCGTAATTGGTCAGCGCCGGGATGTCGATCGTCAGGTGCGGCGCGCCGTTGATGTACGGCACTCCCGATTTCAGCGTCGCGTATGCGTAGATCATGCTCGGCGAAATATCGGGATTATTCTCGCGCAGCCCCTTCTCGAACGATTCGATCGTCGCATGAACCGGCTTGGGCTCCGAAAACATCTCGGTTGAACCGGCCCAAATTACCACCAAGCGGCTCGCGCCAGACTTCGCCTTGAACTGCTTGATGTCCTCCATGATCTGCTCGGCTAATTCCATCTTGGTCTTGGCCGTCTTCAAGTTGTTGGGGTGAAGATTCTTCACCCAGGTCTGCTCGAACGCCGCGGTCATGGGCTTAATGCCGACAAGAAAATCCTTGAGTTGCTCCACGAGCTGCTTATCGAGCACGCCCGCTTTCAAAGCCGACTCGTACGCGTTGTCGGAGAACAAATCCCAGCTGCCGAAAACGATGTCTTCGAGTTTGGCCAGCGGGACAAAATCCTTAATCTTGGGGACGCGCTTCTCGGTGCGCTTTCCCAGGCGAATCGTTCCCATCTGCGTCATCGAGCCGATCGGCAAGCCCAGCCCGCGCCGGACTGCCTCAGTTCCCGCAATCATGGTGGTGGCCACGGCCCCCAGCCCGACTGTCAGGACGCCCAATTTTCCTTTGGGCTCTTGGATTGTTATTTGTGGGTTAGCCACTTCTATTGTGCTCCTCGAATTAGAATTGAATTCCCTTCCACATTTCCCACCACACGCCACACTTCACACCGCCGGACAAGACGAAAAAGTCTTTCCGCCGGAACTCCTATTCATCTGGTCGGTCGTAAACAGATCATATACTACTACTGCTGCACTCGGCTGAAATTCTCGAATCTTTCCCGTGCGTCCGCGATCGCCGGCCGGCCGTCGTGGCCGACAAATCCCGGCTCCCCGCGCCCGGCGCGCATCTGGTGATTCAGCAGCAACGCGGTGCTCTGCCGGAACCATGGCTCGAATTCCGGATCCAGCGCGTACGGATCGAGCATCGGCCGCGCTTCCGGCGTGTTGTGCTCCGTGCCGTTGAACACCGGCCACCAGCGGCGCCGCGCCGCGGAAACTATTTCCGTCAGCCGTTCCCGCGTGTTGCGGTGCGGAATCACTTCCACGGCGTAAAATCCCTTCGCTTCCAGCCGATCGAGCAGCGCTTCGATGTCTCGCTCGCCCGGCGTCACGGGATTCCCCAGCACCGGATACGTAGGAATCGATCCCAACGCCAGAAACATTTGCCGTAGCTCTTCCGTGGGAACGAACGCATCTTCGCTTTCCGCCACGTACGCCGGCGTTCCAGCCTTCAACAGTTTTGCGCGCAAGAAAATCTGCAAAGCCGCATCGCTGGCCTCGGCAGGGGGCGCGACGCCGCACAAGCGTGTCACCAACTGCGCCAGCGGTGTTCCCATCTCGCCGGACAGCGCGCGCAGCCGATGCAGCGCCGCCAGCGCTACGTGCCGCTCGGTGACGTTGCCGTGCGGCGTCAGGTGCAGCACGGCGTCCCACGTTGGCCCATCTGCGCCCAGCCGCTCGCGGAAGTGCTGCGCCAATTTGACCGTCATTTCGTGCGTGCGCCGCTCGAGAGCGATGCGCATGCGCGCCAGATTCTTCGCGGCCACCGACGATGGCGGCGGAATCCGCGTGATACCTTTGCCACACAGATACACGCGCCCGGGATTATCCGGATCGTTTAGCAGCAAGTGTGCAGCTTCGGCCTCGCGATCCATCGCCACCGCTTCCATCGAAAATAGCGCGGAGATCCCGGCGATCCTGCAAGCATCGCGAAATTCATCCAGACCAGCGACGGTATAGTGATCGTTGATGCCTAGCGCCGCCACGCCCTCGCGCGCCGCCTGCCACACCGCTTCGGTGGGCGAATGAAACACGCTGAAGGATTCATTGGTGTGAATGTGGCAGTTGGTGCCGCGATGTTCTCGCTTGCCGAGTTGCGCGCAGGCCTCACTCAACGCAGCCAGGCGCGTCTCCAGCGAACCGCTGGCGAAAGCCGTATCCAAATCGCTCATCGCACCATCACCTGTCCGCTATCGATCACCAGCGTCTGTCCCGTGATGCAGCGCGCCGCGTCCGAACAAAGGAATACGACGGACTGCGCCACGTCCGAGCGCTTGATCTCGCGATTCAGCGCCGTCAGCGAAGTGTAGTACGGGATCACTTCCTCCGGCTTGATGCCCTTTTTCTTCGCGGCCACTTTCATGTATTCGGGATTCCAAATCTTTGAGCCTTCGAACACGTTGCCCGGCGCCACAGCGTTCACGCGAATGCCGTCTCGCCCCAATTCCAGCGCCCACCCGCGCATCAAGTGCAATTCGCCGGCCTTCGTGGCGTTATACGCCGAGTTGGCCTTGGACGCGTCCAGCCCCGTTTTCGACGAGACCATCACCATCGCCCCGCCGTCTCCCTGCGCGCGCATGATGCGCGCCGCTTCGCGCGCCACCAGGAAATATCCGGTGAGATTAATTTCCAGCGCCTGCCGCCATTTATCCACGGGCATGTCCACAAGCTCGAACGGCGGCGCCACGCCCGCCGCGCAAACTACGATGTCTATTCCGCCCCAGTGCGCCACTACGCGATCGAACGCTGCGGCCACCGATGTTTCGCTGGTCACGTCAATGCGCACAGGCGCCGCGCGGCGCGGATCGGAAGAGCTCGCAGCCGTTTTTGCCGCGCCTGCGTCGTCGATATCCGCGAACGCCACCGCCGCGCCGGCTTCCACCAAGCCCAGCGCGATTCCGCAGCCCAATCCCGACGCCGCGCCGGTAACCAGCGCCGCCTTGCCCGCCAGCGGCAGCCGCTGCGTATCCAGAAGTCCCGCGCGATAGTGTTCCGCTTCCCAGTTGATGATGAAGTCCGCGGATTTGGTCGCCAAGTTGTGCGCGCCGCCGCGGCCCGCGGCCAAGCGAATAATTTTCGCCGCGGAAACGCCCAAATCCTCCGCCGCGCCGAGCTTGATGGCATCTTCAGCCACCACAAACGTCCCGACGTTTTTCGCTAAAGCGATGCGCGGCCGCGCCTTCTCTTTCAGCGCCGGCGCGAGTTTCGCGGGCAAATCGTCCAGCGTTTCGGCCACCACAGCGTGCGCGCCCGTGTACACAATGTGATCGGGAGTCAACGCGCCCGCAGCCAGCAGCTTCGGCGCGTCTCCAAATGCCGCGCCGGCCAGTTCCGGATCGTCGGAAAGCCGCGCGAAGGGCGCTGCGCCAAACGCCTCGCGCCAGACGCGGCGTATTTCGCTCATCGTGCGGCGCAGCGCGGCGGAATTCGTCTCCGGCGCGGAGTGGATCGCCGGCGCGCTCGCACGGAAATACTTGTCGCAGCGCGCCACCCAATCGTCGTGCAGCGCCAGACACTCCTTCGCGCCGGCGGCCGCAACCAGCAATCCATGGTTTTCCATGAAAATGACGGCAGGAAGACGCCCGTGCAATTTCTTGTAAGCCTGCGCTTCGGACCGAATCAGCGCGGCCAAACAAAATCCTGGATCGGTGTACGGCACCCAGAGCGGAAGCGGCTCGCCGGGCAAAGTGATGGCCTTCAGTCCCGCCACGCCCACGCCGCAATTCAACGCATTGGCCGCCACTGCGTGCGTGTGAATCACCACGCGCTCGAGCATGGCGTGCAGCGCCGTCTCCACCGAAGGACGCCCGTGCCCGCCGATCGCCGAAGCGTGCAGCGCCTTCAGCACTTGCGCCTCGCGCTCCTTCGCCGGCAGCGCCGCAAGGTCCGCGCGCTCCAATACGCCGAGCACCGCGGCCACGTCCATTTCCACCCATCCCTGCGTTTCGCTCATCGCGGTCAAACCGGTACCGCTGGCCTTGATGGCCATGGTCCGGCCGTCAGCGGATTTCACCGAAGTGTTTCCGCCCGCCGCCTGCACGTAATCGAGATTCGCTCCCACGGCATGGGAGATCTCGATCAATTCTTTCAGGGAAGTTGTATCCATCTGTCCCGCGTGATTATTCGGTGTTGATGATCGTCTTGATGCCTTGCCCAGCTTCGATCACCGCGAAGGCCTTCACCATTTCCGCCAGCGGGAATCGATGCGTGATGAACCGGTCCCACGGCAAATCGTTACGCTGCACGAGCGCCAGCGCCTGGTGATAGTGCTGCAGATTCGAAGCGAAGCATCCATAGACCGAAATCTCGTTGTAGTGAATCGCGTTGGTATCGATCGGCACGATCGGATCGTCCTTCGGTATTCCCGCGAAGAAGCACACGCGGCCTTTCTTGCGCACCAGCTTCAACGCGTCGGCCTGCGTCGATTTCACGGAATTCGCCGTCAGCGCCACGTCGAATTTCTCGCCGCCCGCGGCTTTCAGAATCATTTCCACTGCGTTGCCGCCGGCGGTGTTCACGGTTTGCGCCAATCCGAATTCCCGCGCATACGCCAAGCGCTCATCTGAAATGTCCGTGACGATTACAAGGTCGCAGCCGCGGCTCTTCAGAATCGCCGCGTGCATCAACCCAATCGGCCCCGCGCCAAACACCAGCGCGCGATCGCCCGGCTGCGCGTTCACATATTCCTCGCCATTCAAACAGCACGAAAGCGGCTCGACCAGCGCCGCGCGCTCGAGCGGCATCGAATCCGGGAACGGAATGATGTTGCCTTGCGTCACAGCCACCGCCGGAATCTTCATGTACTGCGCAAATCCGCCGGCGTGGTCGTACCCCAGCGCCGTGAACGTCTCGCACAAGTTGTATTGCTTGCGCTTGCAGTAAATGCACTTCCCGCAGCCGATTACCGTGCCGACCACCACCCGTTGCCCAATTTTCAGTGGCGCGGAAACGCCGGACCCAATTTCGTAAACCTGGCCCACGATTTCGTGTCCCGTAATCGCCGGCGGCACCACATTCTTCTGCCCGTGCGTGAAAATCCGCTTATCTGTCCCGCACACCGAGCAGCGCAGCACCCGAAGGACTACTTCACCCGGCCCCGCCGTCGGCTGCGCCACTGTCTCCACGCGAACGTCGCGAGGCCCGTAGTAAACCGCTGCTTGCATTGGTAGTCCCCCTTTTTATCTCGCACTTCCATCGCCCATCGCGCAACAGCTCGCACCAACGTCCGCTCAATCCGGCGCGGTGGGTACACCATATTTTACCGCTTGTAGAGCACTTGGGTCGGGAATTCTGGATGCTGCTCGAACGCGCGCGAGACCCCTCCCGCGCTCGTTACGCCGGCCCGAATGTGGGCCAAAAGGCTCATGAGTCTACACTTCCGCGCTCTTCGCGTGCAATCCGCATTCCCCGCGGCCGGCGCCTTTCATTGGGGAACCACCCCGAAACCGCTGCGGCTTCTGAGCCCGGTTAGTTCGACGGAATATCTCGCCCGGGGGTTTCGCCGCATCATTTCAGACTGAGCAGCATCACCCCGCCCATGATCGAAACGATCCCCGCCAAATTCGCAAGTGACACATGCTCATGCCACACAAAGTAGCCCACCGCAAAAGCCGCCAGGTTCGTAACAACAGTCGCCACGAACCAAATCGTGATAAAGCTCGGCGCCTTTGAATAGCACCACAGAAACAAGAATTGGTAGAGCACAATGAACGGCACGGCATAGAGAAACCTGCCGAGGAAATCGTGCCGCAAAACGTAGATCGTTCCGATTTGCAAAAGCGCCGCCGCAATAAGCGTAAAAATGTAAATGATCATGATCTGAGTTCCTCTTAATCGTGTAGAAGCGTAGAAGCAATGACTGCCGCAACGGTTCAGCTTCGCTATTTGCTCGGTTGCGCGGCCGCTGCGACGCGGCACCCATGGTCCAATAGCTCTTCGCCCTCGGCCAAATTTCCTGTGTTCCGATCGCCTTGATCCTCGAGAATCACGAATCCGGCGGTCCCGTCCGCGCGCGATACTCCGATCACAACCAGCGTCCGATCGCCCATGTCCTGCGCGGCGCCCGGCAATCCGTCAGCCAACAGACGAAATGGATTGTTCGCGCCAAGCGCTTCACCCGTCACCCACATGGCCTCATAACGATGCCCTGAGAGCAAGACATCCAGTGGCGCCCATCGCTCCCCAATCGACCCCGCTTCCGCCCGTAAAGTGTCCCGCACGTCGGCCCGCACGCAATCCACGTGAATGTGCAGTTGATCCTGCGAACGGCCAGCAGCGGAGTTAATGGCCAATCCGATGTCGCCGCGCGCCAGCTTCTGGTGCAGCGCATCTTCCACGAACGTGCGCGCGTCCCAAGCATCGGCGAAATAGTTCGGCGCATCGGGCGCCCGAACGATTGGACTCTCAATCCCGGAGATTTGCCCGGTGGGAATCAGCAGAACTTGCGTCAAACCCTTAATGTCCTTCAAAACTGCAAATCCCTTATCGACTCCATCCTTGAGCACCACTTCCGCGCAAGGCTTTGGATCGTGGCTCTGCAACTCACTGGGGACGCATTCCAGGTTCACGACCTCCCACAGCACATCGCGCCGGTTGATTTCTTGCGGCGCCGCGGCCGCAACCCACGCGATCGCCGCGCACAGCGCAACCGCGCCCGCGCACACTCGCGTCGTCCTGCTGCGCAGCATATCCGCCATATCTCCATCGTACCCCGGCCGCTGCCCATCTGTGTAGAAGCCGCGGGCGATTCCCCGTCGATTCGATTGTGATCTTAGATCGCTGCGAAATTCACGGGACCCGCACGGTCAGATGAGGACTGCATTCCGCGCGGTTACGTCCATTGTTCTTGGCGGCATACAGGGCCGTATCCGCCTGATGCAACAGCTCGGTTGCGAGTATGGCCCCCGCCGGCGCGGAAGCCACGCCAAGGCTCATCGTCTCAGGGATCGCAACACCAAGCGCCTGGAACGCCTCGGAAGAAATGCATCTGCACACTCGCTCGGCCTGCTCAATCGCTCCCTCTATTCCGCATCCCGGAGTGACAATCAGGAATTCCTCGCCGCCATATCTTCCCACCGAATCGTACGGCCGAATCGAAGCTTGCATCCTTCTGGCCGCTTCTTGAAGAACGGCGTCGCCGGCGGCGTGTCCATGCGTATCGTTTACCTGTTTGAAATGGTCAAGGTCCGCCATGATCACCGACAATTCGGTGCCCCCGCGATGAGCGCGGATGAGTTCCCGGTCAAGAATTTCCAGGATCGCCTTGCGATTCAGCAATCCGGTCAGCGAATCGTGTGTGGCTTGCACTCGCAATTGTTCGCGGGCCGTCACAAGTTCTTCCTGAAGTTCCAGGATGCGCTTCCCCGCACGCAGCCGCGCCTTCAATTCATGAATTCCAAATGGCTTGGTGACGTAGTCGTCCGCTCCCGCTTCCAACCCCTGCAAAATTTCTTCCGGCTGCGCTCTCGCGGTCAGCAAAATGATGTAAACGTAGGGTTCGCGTACCTGCTTCCTCACCTCGCGGCAAACATCGATGCCATCCATCCCCGGCATCATCCAATCCAGAACGACGAGTCTTGGACAATCCGGCCTCTCGAGCGCGCGCAGCGCCTCCGAACCATCGACCGCGGTCTCCACTCGGTAGCCGGCGTTCGTCAGTACGGCCTGCAGCCGCCGGCACGACACCGGATCGTCGTCCGCGATCAGGACGTTCATCGCGTTCCAACCCCGAGGTCCATGTTCCATCATTCCCTCTCGCTTTTCAGAGGCACGGCGCCTGTGGTCGTGTTTTGAGCAGACATCAAATCCTGCAGCGCCGCGCGGAGCCGTCTGATTTCCGCTGCGAGCGATGCATATGCATCGCCGGCGCCCATCAATTCTCCGGAGCGCGCGATTCTCTCCAGCTTCAATGCGGCGTCGATTGCAGCTTGCGCGGCAAACGTGGATACGGAACCCTTCAAGAAGTGCGCCGCTCGGCGCAGCTCATCCGCGTTCTTCCGCGTGATCGCATCTTGAATATTGGAAAGCATTCGCGGGCTTCCGTCGCAGAACAGCTTCGCCAGATCCGCCAGCAACGCCGCATCCCCATCCACCCGCTCGAGCGCGGTCTTTCGATCCAGGACTGAGTCCACTTGATAATCGACGCCGCGAGTCGGCCCCGAAGTCCCCGCGAAACTCTCGGTGACCTCCAGCAGTTCCTGCGCGCGTATCGGCTTGGAAATGTATCCATCCATTCCAGCCGCCAGACAGGATTCTCGATCGCCCTTCATCGCATGAGCCGTCATAGCAATAATCGGAAGATGGCGGCCACTCGCTTGTTCGTTCTGGCGAATCATGGCCGTCGCCTCGAAACCGTCCATCTCCGGCATCTGTACGTCCATCAGAACCACGTCAAAGTTTTGCGCCTCGACTGCTTCCACAGCCAGCTTTCCGTTCTCGACGGCGGTGACCGTGTGGCCGCGTTTCGATAGTATTCGCACAGTCAGTTCCCGGTTAATCGCATTGTCGTCCGCCAGCAAGATTTGCAGGTGCTTGCGCGCTTCCCGCAATGAATGTCGCGTCACCAATTTTGGAGTGTCGTCTGCGCGATGCGTCAATCCGAGCACTCCCACGATGGCGTCTCGCAGTTCCGCTTGGCGAACAGGTTTCGTCAGATACGCGGAAATTCCCAATTTTCGGCAGCGCTCGGCGTCGCCGCGCTGACCTCCGGAGGTCAACATGATAATCGTTGGCGTCGGCGCTTCCGGATCGCTCTTGATCTTTGCCGCTGTCGAGAAACCATCCAGGTGCGGCATCTGCGCATCAAGCAGCACGAGCGTGGGAGCGTTGCCGGTCTCCGCCGCGCGTCTCAGCTCGGCCAGAGCCGCCCAACCGCTGGAGACGGACGTCGCTTTCATTCCCCAGCCAATCAGCGTCTCTTCCAGAATCCGCCGGTTTGTTGGATTGTCATCGACGATCACAACTGGGATTCCAGCAAGGCTCGCGGCCTTGCTAGATACTCGCGGGTGCTGCGCGGCGCGCGCCAACTCAAATGTTCCCGTGAAGTGAAACGTGCTCCCGATGCCGGCCTCGCTCTCCAACCAGATGCGCCCTCCCATCATCGCCACCAGCCGGCTTGAAATCGTCAGCCCCAGACCGGTCCCGCCGTATTTGCGGCTCGAAGATGTGTCCGCCTGGGCAAACGCGCCAAAAATTACGTCTTGTTTGTCTTTCGGTATGCCCAATCCGGTATCGCGCACAATAAAATGCAATTCGACGCTGCGTTCCTTTACTTGTTGCACCTCAACCTGCAGAACCACTTCGCCGTGTTCCGTAAACTTGATGGCATTCCCCAACAAATTCACCACCACTTGTCGCAGCCGTTTCGAATCGCCGACAATCACTTCCGGAACGTTCGCGCGAATGTCGCACGCCAGCTCCAAGCCTTTCTCGTCTGCGCGCACGCCGAAAGTCCGCAGCGTTTCTTCCAAACTCTCGCGCAGATTGAAGTCCGTGCAATCCAGGTCCATCTTTCCGGCTTCGATCTTGGAAAAGTCCAAAATGTCATTGATTACTGTGAGCAGAGATTCTGCCGAAACTTTCACCATGCTCAGGTAGTCGCGCTGCTCGCCGGTCAACTCCGTATCCAGCGCAAGTTCCGTCATGCCGATAATTCCATTCATCGGCGTTCGGATCTCATGGCTCATATTGGCCAGAAATTCGCTCTTCGCGCGACTCGCGGTTTCCGCGGCCTCCTTGGCGCGTTTCGATTCCTCTTCCGCCGCCATGCGCCGAGTGATGTCGCGCCCAATCCCCATGATTCCGATCACGTGGCCGGACTCGTCGCGCCAGGGAACCTTCGAAGTCGAAGTCCACTTCGCGTTTCCCTCGGCGTCCACTCTCTTTTCCTCGTGATTTACCAGGGCCTCGCCCGATTGGATCACAGCTTGCTCGTCGGAGAAGAAATCTGTGGCCAGCTCCTTCGGGAAATAGTCGAAATCCGTTTTTCCCAGCAGCTCCTCAGGATCTTTCGCGCCCACCAGTTCGGCCAGCGCGTGGTTGGCCACCACCCAGCGGCTCTTGGCGTCCTTCACATAAATTCGGTCCGGCATGTTGTCGATCAACGTGCGCAGAAGCTTGCGCTCAGATCGCAGCGCGACCTCCGCTTGCTTGCTCCGCGTGATGTCGCGGCCGATTCCGATGATCCCGATGATTTCGCCTTGCTTGTTGCGCAACGCAACCTTCGAGGTTGACGTCCACTTTGGATTTCCTTGCGCGTCCACCGACCGCTCTTCTTGATTCAATACCGACTGCCCGGATTTTAGGATGGTTTGCTCGTCGGCAAAGTAGGCCGCTGCAAGCTCCTTCGGAAAATAATCCGAGTCCTTCTTCCCGAGCAATTCGTCAGGGTTCTTCAAACCCATCAGGTCCGCCAGCGCACGGTTGGCCACAACGAACCGGCTCTCAGTGTCCTTGACGTAAATATAGTCCGGCACCATATCCATCAAATTGCGTAGGAGCGTTCGCTCATCAGAAAGGCTTCCGGCCATCGGCTGTCTCAACTTTCTTTCCTCACGACCTAGCGATGCTGGCTGGGAATTGTGCCGCTCGCCGCAGGGTTCACTTCGGTACTGAGGCCAAGCGTAGCCCCGTGGTGTGTGCCGAATCGAAACATCTCTCCCCGGCGTCACCTAAGAGTAAAACGTTGTCAATCTGAGCACCTAACTCCGCGCGAGCGCGGATGTGCCATAACTCGATTCGGATCAATGCGGACCGCTGCCTAAGGGCTTTCGCAAGCCCGTAGTGCGGATGTATTGCGGTAGGATTTGCGAGCCCTAGGACTCGCTGTGGCCGCCACCAAGCTCGCGCACGATTCCGCCGACGAACGACTTGGCGTCGCCGAACAGCATGAGCGTCTTGTCCATGTAATAGAGCGGATTGTCGATGCCCGCGAAGCCCGGGCTCATGCTGCGCTTGATCACCATCACCGTGCGAGCCTTGTCCACGTCGAGCACGGGCATTCCGTAAATCGAGCTGGTCGCATCCGTGCGCGCCGATGGATTGGTCACGTCGTTCGCGCCGATCACCAGCGCCACATCGGCCTGCGGAAATTCGCCGTTGGCGTCGTCCATCTCCAGAAAACTGTCGTATGGAATGTTGGCCTCGGCCAGCAACACGTTCATATGCCCCGGCATCCGCCCCGCCACCGGATGGATCGCGAACTTCACGTCCACGCCGCGCTTGTTCAGCGCGTCGAAAAGCTCGCGCACTTTGTGCTGCGCCTGCGCCACGGCCATGCCGTAACCCGGAACGATGATCACCTTCTGCGCCGCCACCAGGATCGCGGCGGCTTCTTCAGCGGTGGCGCTGCGCACCGGCCGCGCCTCGTGCGCTGCCGCGCCCGCCGCCTGCTCCTGCCCAAATGCGCCGAACAGCACGTTGCTAAACGAGCGATTCATCGCCTTCGACATGTTCACGGAGAGAATGAAGCCCGACGCGCCGTCCAGCGCGCCCGCGATGATCAGCAACTTGCTATCGAGCACGAATCCCATCGCCGCCGCGGAAAGTCCGGCGTACGAGTTCAACAGCGAAATCACCGTCGGCATATCCGCGCCGCCGATCGGAATGATCATCAGCACGCCAAAAATAAGCGGAATCACCACCATCGCCGGAAACAAATGCATGTGCCGAGGATCGTGCACCAGGACCACCGCAATGCATATGGCCACTCCCAGCAGCGACAGGTTCACGACGTTCTGGCCTTTGTAAGTGATCGGCCGCTGCGGCAGCACCTCTTGCAGTTTCCCCGCCGCCATCAGGCTGCCCGTGAACGTCAGCGCGCCGAGGATCACCTCCATCGAAAGCACAGACATCGTGAAGCGCGGCACGTGCGGCGCCTGCAAATAGAATTCCGCCGTGCCCACCAGCGTCACGCAAAATGCGCCGAACGCGTGGCTCAGCGCCGTCCGCTGCGGCACAGCTGTCATGTGCACCAGGCCGAGCGGCACGCCGATGATTGCGCCCAGCACCAACGCGATCGCGATGAATTTGTAGTCGACGATCCCGCGATTTAGCAGCGTTCCGGCGATCGCCAGCACCATGCCAAGCTCGCCCGCGCGCACTCCGCGCCGCGCCGTGGCCGGCACCCGCATCCACACTAATGACATGATGAAGAGCGCCGTGGCGATCAGATAGGCGATCTCAATGAACGGATTGCTTCCGCCGAAGGGCGTCATTGTTTTTTCTGGCCCCCGCTGGTCTTGAACATCGCGACCATGCGATCCGTGATCAGGAATCCGCCCACGACGTTGCTCGTCGCCGCCACGATCGCCAGCGTCCCCAGGACCGTCGCAAACGTGGTGCGGTGCTCTCCGGCCAGCACAATCGCGCCGACCACCGCGATCGCATCCAGAGCGTTCGTCAGCGACATCAGCGGCGTGTGCAGCAACGGCGAAATTCTGCGAATCACTTCAAAACCGATGAATGCCGCGAGCATGAAAACGTACAGATCGGTGAACAAATCCCCCTTCATGATTTCGTTCCCTCCTGCGAAGCCGGAACCAATGGCGGCAGCGAATAATATTCCCGCAGCCGCGCATTCACCACTTCCCCGCCCGTCGTCAGCAAAGTGTCGCGGATGATTTCATCCGCCGCGTCCAGCCGCAACTTTCCATCCTTCACCAGGTTCAGCAGAAACGCCGTCACATTGCGCGCATACATCTGGCTCGCGTGATACGGAACCGTGCTCGCCAGGTTGTACCAGCCGATGATCGTCACGCCGTGCGCGAAAGTTTTTTCGCCTGGCACCGTAAGCTCGCAATTTCCTCCGCGCTCCGACGCCAGATCCACGATCACCGATCCCGGCGCCATGTTCTTCACCATCTCCGCCGTCACTAGCAGTGGCGCCTTCTTTCCCGGAATCACCGCCGTCGTAATCACCACGTCGCTATCCGCAACCACCTGCCCCAGCAATTCGCGTTGCTTCCGGTAAAATTCCTCGCCTTGCTCACGCGCGTATCCGCGTGCGTCTTGCGCGTCCTTGGCCTCGATCGGCAGCTCGACGAATCGCCCGCCCAGGCTCTGCACTTGCTCTTTCGAAGCCGGACGCATGTCGTACGCCGAAGTCACCGCCCCCAGCCGCCGCGAAGTCGCGATCGCCTGCAATCCCGCCACGCCCGCTCCGATCACCAGCACGCGCGCCGGCGTAATCGTCCCCGCCGCCGTCGTGAGCATCGGAAAAATTCTCGGCAGCGCGTCCGCCGCCAGGATCACGGCCTTATATCCGCAGATCGTCGCCATCGACGAGAGCACGTCCATGCTCTGCGCGCGCGTGGTTCGCGGCATCAGCTCGACGCACAGCGCCGTCACGCCCCGCTCCGCGATTTGCTGAATCGTCTTCAGCTCTCCCAGCGGCCGCAAAAATCCCACCAGCAATTGATCGCGCCGCATCAATGGCAGATCTGCTTCGCCCGTCTTGTCATTCGAGCCGTAGCACAGCACCTGCACCACGATATCCGCCGCTGCAAACACCGCGGCGCGATCCGCCACGATCTTCGCGCCCTTAGCCTCGTACGCTGCGTCAGGATACCCGGCCTCGACGCCCGCTCCCGCCTCCACGATCACTTCGAGCCCGCCCTTCGCCAACGCAGGCAGCACCGCGGGCACAATCGCGACGCGTCGCTCGCCCGGATAGCTCTCCCGCGGAACGCCGACGATCATGAAACTTCCTCCAGTTATGAAATCTTGAGTTGCAGTCGCAGGAAAAAGCCCAGGGGCAGGCGTCAACAAATATTCCCGAGACCGAATATCGTATGCTGCTTCGGCCCCGGAAACAACGAATTTTCCGCTTCCGGCAGCGCGCGCGCCTCTACGCCCGCACGAGGTATCGCGTCTGCGCGGCCCGCCTTCTGCCGCCGTCAGGTACTCAGTTGGGCGCAGGCTGACCGTTTGAGTTTACCGATGGCCTCTTGGGGGCAGCGGCAGTGCACGGCTTCGCGGGGACGTTTGAGACCGCTACCTTGTAGATGCCGTCGAACATCTGCGAAAGATAATCGTCGGCGCTTTTAATCTTGTCCACCGTCGTCTCGTCCAAGAAGTCGGCGAAGATTTCCTTCGCAACAGTGGCCTCATCCGGCCCCATTCCAATATAGGGACCGAACGCATCGATCAGACCTCCCCACTTATCCGGCTGGTAGACGATCTCGTCCGCGCAATTCACGCCAATGCGCTCGCTATCGTTTCCCGTCGTCGCGTACAAACAATTTATTATCAGGTGGAGGTCCCAACTCGTATCGGACACCAGCGTGTAATGCGGATTCGCGGACACCATCGGCAGCAATTCAGTGCGCACTTGGGCGCCGACGTCCGACGTCCCTTGGCCCACTTCGTCGATTCTGATCTTCAGGGCATTCTGCGCCATAGCTGGCGCCGCACCCAGCAGCAGCACTCCTGCAATCACTAGCATTCGTCGCATGTCGCCTTCTCCTTCGTGCACAGTACCGCGCTGCACGCCGCCTGTCTCAATGGCACATGTCCCGCCTTGCAACACTATCGCACCACCGAATCCTATCCCACCAATTCTTTACTAGCTTGAGGGCAATTTGGCAACGTGCCTTTCAGGTCCGCAGCGCGCCGCTCTCCGCGTCGGCTGGCCCATCTCCGCCGCGCCGAACATAGGTTGGGTCTATTTCAAATAGATCTGGTAGGGGCGGTGGGGATCGAAATGCGCCTTACCAGTAATCTTAAGGACTTGTGAAACACATCGCGGAACAGAAAGAAACGACTTAGCACTCAGGGGAACGCTTAATGCTGCCCTAAAGCTGCCTCGTTTTTCATCCCGCTCTCCGCATCGGCACCAACATTTCTACAACCTTTCCGTGCGCTTCCCGCAAAGCTTGTGGGACTGCCTGCGTGTAAATGTTCATGGTCGTTCGTATGTCGGCGTGGCGCAACAGTTCTTGCTGCACCTTAATGTCAACACCGAACGCTCGCAGAAGAGTCGAATACGTGTGACGAAATGTATGCCATCCGATGCGCCCAATACCAGCCGCTACTCCCGCAGGAACAAGATAATGTTCCTGTAGGCGTCCAGGCCAGTACGGTTTCCGGGTGTCCGGGTTGGCAAAGAGCCAATCCGTTTCCTTTGCGTTCGGAGTTGTCCTTGACTTGTGCTCTTGCAACAGCTTTGCAAGGACCGCATCAACGGGCATCCATTTTTTTGAATACTGTGTTTTCACATCGTCTTCGACTCCAGCGACCCATGAACGCTGGATTTTTACTCGCAGGTCATTCCAATCAAAATCTCCCCATTTGAGACCTAGCGTTTCGCTCACTCGAAGCCCGAGGCACACCGTCACGATGCACATTGTCCGACATGACTCGGGAACATGCTCGATGAATCGGAGGAACTCCTCGATAGTGAGTGTTCGAGGTTCGCGCTCGCGCTTCGACGATCCTTTGATGTGAACGAGGTTCATGGGGTTAATTTGGAATGGAATCAGCTCCCACCTGTGCTGCGCAAAAATTCCCTCCACGGTCCTAAAACCCACAGATATAGAGCTATCGGCTCATCCTTTATAGATCATTGTCCGCAAGATATCGGCCGTAATCGTTCGACTCGAGCCAGTGGTACAGATGAACCTGGTAAAGGTAGGAGCCAATGAGTTCTTCCCCGAATTCGTGCGTCTCGCTGCACACGAAAGGTAGCCGAAGTCCCGCAAGCGTAGCCACCAAGAACTGGGTGATCCGATTCGGATCGACGCTCGCGTGTGGGTAGCGAGACTTCACTTGGCTCAAGGTGCTCGTGACCACCAATAATTTATGCGGGTATTGAGCCATGAGCCGAAGCCGGTTGATGAAGGCAGCCCGTTCAACCGTGCAGGAGCGGACGAGGTCCGAGAGATCCTTCCTCTCAACGACACAGACATCTTCCAATCCGGCGACTGAATAGTCTCCGAGCGGGAGCGCTCTCTCCTCGATTCCTGCAAACCATCCTTTGAGGCGCGAAAAATCGAACGGATTTTGTTCGCGCGTGTCGACGAGGACCGTTGCGCGCGGCGTCTGAAGTCGCGTCCCACCTCGTTCGGCGAGGACGGGAATGACCGGATGCGGCACGGGGGCGGCGGTCATCTGCCATTCGAGCGGAGACATGATCAAGGGGCGGCGCCTTCTGAGCAGCCGGTCTTTCACGCGGCAAGCCTTTCCCAGCGATATTCGTGGTGGAGGCCACCGAGAACCGGGCGAACCGCGATCGTGCAGTCGTGGGCTAAGAAATGCCTCTCGCAACCTTGCTCTGGGATGGATACCTCGGCAGGCTCGGGAATCCCCGGTCCCAAACTCAAATGAGGGCGCCCTCGGTTGTAGTGAGCGACCCACTCCGCGAGGATCCTGCCCAGATGTTTTTCGCTCAGCGGAATCATGAAATCCAGACACTCGCGGCGTAGAGTACCCACCAACCGCTCGCAGTAGGCATTCGCCTGGGGCGCCCGTGCGGGCGTGCGCAGCACTCTTATCCCGAATGCCTTGAGATGCTCGTCCACCTCTTCCGAGAAGATCGAGTCGCGGTCGCGAATGAGAAAGCGGTACGGATGATCGTTTGAAATGGCCTCGCGAAACTGTTGCAAAGTCCAGTTCGCTGTTGGGTGAGCGGTGAGATTGCAGTGTACGATACGCCGCGTCCCGATCTCCATAAGGAGAAAGACATAGAGTGTTCGAAATCGAGCCGTCACCACGACCAGAAAGTCGCAGGCGACGATACACTGAGCGTGATTGTGGACGAACGTCCTCCAGTGTTGTGAAGATATTCTGCGCGGCCCGCGTCGGTCAGGTCCGGGAGGCCAGTAGGCGCGAACGGTACGTGGAGAAATACAAATTCCGAGTTTCACCGACAGCTCGGCTGCCACGCGAGCTTGTCCCCATGTCGGGTTCTCCAACGCCATGCGGACGATGAGCTTTCGAACGCTCTCAGGCAGGCGCGGCCGTCCGGCTCGAGATTTCCATCTCCAGAAAAGTTTGAAACCCTTACGATGCCAGCCGATCAGCGTTTCCGGTTTAACGATCACAAGGGCGTTTTTCCAATCGAACAGGCGCGACCAAAGGATGAGCGAGAAACGAGCTGCGTCGCTCAATCGCCCCGGCTGAACCTGGTGTTCCTCATAGAACGCCAGCTGCTTTCGCAGGAACAATACTTCTGCACTCAGGGCGGTATGAGAGCGGAACGTGAAACGCAAGAAACGAAGTCCGTCTGCGACCAGATCGGTGACCAAATTACGGAACGAGTTCAAGAAACGTGCCGTGCTGGGAATGAATCGTGACATGGGGTGTCAGAATGGCACACGGGTGGCCTGGCGGAGAAGTATTTTCTTCAGCGTAGTCGGCTTTTCTTGATCTCTCAGAGCAGGGAAACAGAACCATAAAGTATCATTATTTCAACGAGATCTGGGCCGGATGGAATTTTTGCGCACCACAGCCTTCGGTAGAGGTGCAACATGCGCCGATTCTACTTTAGGTGGACGCCGGGTGTACAGTACGATTCTTATGCTGCGGAAACCGCATGAACACTGCCTGAAGGTTGGTAGGGGCGGTGGGGATCGAAATGTCCCTTACCAGTAATCTTAAGGACTTGTGAAACACTCAGCGGAACAGAAAGAAACGACTTAGCACTCAGGGGAACGCTTAATGCTGCCCTAAAGCTGCCTCGTTCTTCATCCCGCTCTCCGCATCGGCACCAACATTTCTACTACTTTCCCGTGCGCTTCTCGCAAAGCTTGTGGGACTGCCTGCGTGTAGATGTTCATGGTCGTTCGTATGTCGGCGTGGCGCAACAGTTCTTGCTGCACCTTGATGTCAACACCGAACGCTCGCAGAAGAGTCGAATACGTGTGACGAAATGTGTGCCAGCCGATCCGCCCGATACCGGCCGCTATTCCCGCAGGAACAAGATAATGTTCCTGTAGGCGTCCAGGCCAGTACGGTTTTCCGGTCTCCGGGTTGGCAAAAAGCCAGTCGGCGTCAGTCGCCTTCGGAGTTGTCTTTGCCTTGTGCTCTTGTAAGAGATTTGCAAGGACCGGATCAACGGGCATCCATTTCTTTGAATACTGCGTTTTCACTTCGTCTTCGACTCCAGCGACCCATGAACGCTGGATTTTTACTCGCAGGTCATTCCAATCGAAATCTCCCCATTTGAGACCTAGCGTTTCGCTCACTCGAAGCCCGAGGCACGCCGTCACGATGCACATTGTCCGACGTGACTCGGGCACATGCTCGATGAATCGGAGGAACTCCTGGATAGTGAGTGTTCGAGGTTCGTGCTCGCGCTTCGACGATCCTTTGATGTGAACGAGGTTCATGGGGTTAATTTGGAATGGAATCAGCTCCCACCGCATCGCCCAGTTAAACAAAAGGTGAATCATGCTGCGAATATGCCCTTTGCTCTTCGGGGCAAGGCTGAGGCTCTCAATCCACTTCTCGACGGGAAGAGGCTTCATTTTCCCGAGAGGAACATCTTTCCAACGCGGCCTAATGTAATTCTTGATCCAGGATTTATACCTGCTCTGGGTCGAGCGCCGTTCTGGAATTGCCTCTCGGATGTAACGCTCGATTACCGCTCCGAACGTCACCTCTTCGCCTTGATGTGGCTGAGTGACCGAAAGGCGCAAACCTTCTGTCGCCTTCCAGGCTTCGGCTCTTAATGGGTACTCCAACACCGTTCCCACAATCACCGAATTTTCCTTTCGCCCTCCGCTTGGCGTCTTGGACCGATAGGTCCATACCCAAACGTCGGGGCCTCGCTTGCGGGATTTCCTACGTAACCATCCAAACTGATACCGTGTCCGCTTGAACATGCACTTGCCTCCTATGTTCTGCGGCACGGATGGCAATCAGAATTTATATGAGAACGCAGCCATGCGTCTAGCTCGGATGCGCGGAAATACCAGTGACCCCCGACGCGATAGGCGGGTAGCTCTCCTCGCCGCACATAGCGCTGCAAAGTCTTGACATGAATGTTGCCCAGTAACCTGGCCGCTTGTCCGCTGTCCAGGAGAGGCTCGAATTCGGCAGCGTCAGGCTGATTGGTATCCTTATTATTATTCACGGCCTTCCCCAATCAGCGCCCAGTGCGCTCGCGATGTGGCGACTGTGCTCGTGGCCGCTGCGCTTTGCGCCGAGCCGTTTTGGCCTTTTCCTTCCCCTTTTCCCTTTCCCTCCGTCGCAACGGGTTGTGTAGTTCGTTGAATCGATTCGTCAGGCGCTGCAACGGCTCAGTTTCGGGGCGAAGCAGTTCGTCGCGAGTCGCACGAGCGCGCAGGACCTCCTGATGTGAGCGCACCGCCTCGCCCTTCGCAGGAACCCAATTGACCGAAGGAAATCCATCGATCCGGTCTAGGACCCGGTACAAGCGATGTCGCGCTTGGTCCATCGGCTCCGTAATCTTCAAGGACTCTTCCCCTGTGAGGAGTCCAGCGTACGAAGCCGCCTCTATCAATTCAGGAACCAACCGGAGGACATCTATTAAGAGGCGCTCCCAGTAGCCTTCCTGAGCCTGAATCGCGCCCTGCACAGCATGACGAACGAACTCGCTCTTGGTCTGACCGCTGCGCAGCGCCGCCGATTCCAAAGCTGAATGAACTCCCGACCCAAGCTGCAACAGGGCGACGGCCGCGGCCTTGTGAGTTTTCCTTGTTTTCATGTCGATTCCCTCAGTCAGAATATATAGTAGACTATATACGCCAGTCAAGACCCGTCGTGCCGCGACCGGAGAATCGCAAACTCACGCTTGTTTGGTGGTTGGGAGCTATTCGACGCGTCGATTATGTAGGCTAGCTATGAAAACGAACGTTCGTACTTTCCGGTGCCTACTGTGATTAAACCGCGGTCGAGAGGCGAGCAAACCCGCCAGGCGATCTTGGCACGAGCGCTGAAAATCTCTGCCCAAGAAGGATTAGCCGCTCTGACAATCGGCCGCTTGGCAAAAGAACTCCAATTGAGCAAGAGCGGATTATTCGCCCACTTCCATTCCAAGCAGGCCCTGGAGTTGGCAACCATCGCAAAGGCCGAAGAGTTTTTTGCGGATGCGGTCTTGCGGCCAGCCCAGGCCAGCGGAGACGGTATCGAGCGGCTTTGGAACCTATGCGATTTGTGGCTGCTCCATATCGAACGGCACGAGTTTTCCGGGTCCTATTTCTTCACCGGCGCTTTTTTTGAACATGCGGACCAGCCCGGTCCCCTCTCCAAAGCCGTCAAGAGTGCAGCGCACGAATGGATCAATGCGTTAAGAAAAGCTATCGAGGCAGGCCAAGAACAAGGAGAGATTGATCCGGACGCGGAAGCCAAGCAGGTCGCCTCGGAGCTGAATGCCAGGTTAGTGGGAGCTTATTGGGAATATCTGCTGGGAGGTGGCAATTCCCTTCGCGAAGCCCGCACTACGCTGTTGGGTAGACTGCGGGAGTTGGCCCCAGCCCCGACACCTGCCAGCGCATTCGAGTCTGTCGGAGCCTGGAAAAAGTACTTGGAAAAGAAACGTTAGCCAGTGTGCCGAAATCCCTCCACAATTCTTTGCATCGCACCGGTGGCCTGCCCGGGGAGCCTGCCCCCCATATTGTGTACCCGCTGCGTTTTTGTTTGAGAATGGAACACGGATTCTTCAAACCATTCTTAAGTGCTGTGATCGCGCGACACAAAGGAAAATCACCTTTCGCGCAGAGGCTTTGACCCATTTTCTAACTGTCGCAGAATCAGCGGTATACAAACCCGGCTCGTTTTGCGATTTCGAGCCCCATTGAAACTGAATTCGAATAGGATTTCTGCAAATCAAATTCAAATTCGTCACGAAGTTTTCATTTGCTGCACGAATACGAAAAAATGTGTGTAATTCGAGTGAGGGAGTTTATGGAGAAACAAATTTTGGCCGCGTGAAACGACGCATTCGAAAAGAAATCGTTTCGGCGTATTTGTCCGTTATTCCGACGACTCGTGAAGTCGAAATCAGGCCCGGAAGCCTGCGACTTTCAAGGAGCCTACTCAGTTCGCAAACTCGTTGTGCCGAACGCAGAAGAAGCATTACGATGCGGGAGTCAGAGGGCCAAATCCCTGCGAAATGTGCCAGGAGGGACGGACGATGATAATCGGCGACCGCTTACGGGATTTACGCGAAGCGAAGAACTTATCTCAGGGCGACATTGAGAAGCGCACGGGTCTGCTTCGTTGTTACATCTCTCGCGTTGAGAATGGCCACACCGTACCGGCCATCGAGACGCTGGAAAAACTGGCACGGGCATTTGAAATCCCGCTTTATCAACTCATGTATGACGGCGAGGAACCACCGGAGTTGCCCAGTCTCCCCAAGCGCAAGAGCGTGGCCGAAATGGCATGGGGCAGTTCCGGCAAGGACGCTCATGTCCTGAACCGATTCCGCAGAGCGCTCGGTTCGCTTGATGACGGCGATCGCAAGCTCGTGCTCTTCATGGCTCAGAAAATGGCGGGCAGGCGTAGCAGAAGCAAATCCGTGATTGCCTGAGCTTTAGTGTCCGACCGTGGGTCAGCCGGTCTATTTTCGCCCTCGACTAGCTTGTCAGAATCCGGTCACCGCTCACGTTACGCGTCCATCGATGAGAAACCCGTCAGGCGGTGCGCCTCGGCAGTCAGCGCCCAAGGGTTTGTCAGACTACGTGTCCATCGATGAGAAACCCGTCAGGCGGTGCGCCAGAAGCTGCCGTAGCAGGTGCAGTGAGATAGGCCAGTGTCCATCGATGAGAAACCCGTCAGGCGGTGCGCCTTACGATCACCGGAAGCTGCACGCTGAATCTGACGTGTCCATCGATGAGAAACCCGTCAGGCGGTGCGCCGCTCCCCGTAAAGCACAATTCTCGCTGCTGCCTTCGTGTGTCCATCGATGAGAAACCCGTCAGGCGGTGCGCCGAAGATTCGCGCGTGCCGGGCAGTTATTGAGTTGCTGTGTCCATCGATGAGAAACCCGTCAGGCGGTGCGCCGAGTGGCGAGGTTCCGCACACGGAGTTCTACCCGTGTCCATCGATGAGAAACCCGTCAGGCGGTGCGCCTAGGGCGAATCGTCAAGGAAAGGCGCTACAGAATGTGTCCATCGATGAGAAACCCGTCAGGCGGTGCGCCTTGCGAGCGATGCCTTTTTATTCTTCAGTCCTTTGTGTCCATCGATGAGAAACCCGTCAGGCGGTGCGCCATTAAATTTCCGCTACTTGGAAGGTGGGTAATGTGTGTCCATCGATGAGAAACCCGTCAGGCGGTGCGCCATTGAGCGCTGAGCAGAGGAACTTTGACTGTTCGTGTCCATCGATGAGAAACCCGTCAGGCGGTGCGCCAGAAGGGCTATCGTTACTGTGGCCCGTTGAGTGGGTGTCCATCGATGAGAAACCCGTCAGGCGGTGCGCCAGCGGGAAGCGGTGAACGGCGTGATGGCCGACCTTTCGTGTCCATCGATGAGAAACCCGTCAGGCGGTGCGCCGCGCACCTGCCGGTCTGCCCGTTCAAGGTCGGTTTCGTGTCCATCGATGAGAAACCCGTCAGGCGGTGCGCCCGCCGTGGGTTTTCGCCGGGGTGTGGACACGCTCAGTGTGTCCATCGATGAGAAACCCGTCAGGCGGTGCGCCGCCACTTTCGGATAGGCCGCTTGCAGCTTCGACTTGTGTGTCCATCGATGAGAAACCCGTCAGGCGGTGCGCCCCCGAGGGCGGCACGAAACCTACACAGGCTCAGAGTGTCCATCGATGAGAAACCCGTCAGGCGGTGCGCCGCGCGCATCAGCGGATCGGCCGGGTGCATCCGCATATGTGTCCATCGATGAGAAACCCGTCAGGCGGTGCGCCGAACGTCTACGGCGACCTCCTCTCCGTCCTTCGTGTGTCCATCGATGAGAAACCCGTCAGGCGGTGCGCCAGTCACGTCGCGAAGTCACTGAAAAGCAAATAGTTGCGGCTGTGCCGACGAGCACCTGCCCGACTCGTATCCTCCTAACGGGCATTCTCAACACCGAGAGTTCTCCATCCTGCTCGTTTTGAACGAGTTTCAATGACGCGAGCACCTCCCGCACCCCCTTCCACCACCTTCGCACTCGTGGACACCCTTCCCTCAAAATGGGGCGATCTCTCTGACGTTTTTCTCAGCGATGCCACGTGCCAAGCCCATCGAAGGGGAAGACACATACGTGGCGTTGATACCTGCTATACAGGCATCACAATTATGCAGCGATACGAGAAGAAGTCAACCACACAGACGGTTAATCGATAATCACGCTACGGCCAATTGATTTTCCTCAACTGGGTAAACTGTCGCGAGGCAATCCTGCCTGTTCTCGCAGAATATTGACCACCCGGAATTGCACTTTACTCCAATACTCGGAATACGACCGCCACTCACTTCCGGTAGCCCTCTCGTTGTTTACCGGCTCCGCAGAAATATCCCGCCAAAGATTCACAATGTTGTGTTTTGACTCACGTTGCGACCCTATGCGCCGCTCCGCGTTTCTTGTTCGGCGCGGAGTATGGGCATCTGATGATTGACCGTTCTCACCCTTTACTTGGATGAGCGGTTCGGTAGGTTTGATTGCCAAGCAGCCGACGACTTTGTCCTTAATCGGTCGATAGGTTTCCGCGTCGCAAGGGACGTACCACCAGCGCCCCGACCAATCCGGGTCGAGCAATGCCTTGAGGCCAATATTAGCGGCTGCATTCAGATCGGCCTGCAACCCACTGCTTGCGGGTGAAGTCTTCTGAGCAGAGACAAATACCTCACCGCCACGATAAGGAATTCGTATCGAGCGTCCTGCTTTCTTAACATCTGGCATCGTCCCCCACTGTGTACGAAGAGCAAGCAAGTATCTTTCGCGTGCATCACCTTTACTGCCGTCTCTCATCTTCTGGTCGGCAGCGGTAATTTGCATGTTCCAAAAGGGGGATTCCAGAAAGTCTTTTACCGGCACATCCTTGCAGCGTATTCCAGGAGCGCCCGTGCGCGAATCCTGCTTCGAAGTATAGGCGGCAGGCACTTCTCGCAAGTGAAGACCATTAAGCTCGCAGGCTTCGCTTAGGTATTTCTTCACCTTACTCGACGACCAAGTCATGAGCTGCTGGTTTTCCCGGCGCGTCCGAGTTTCCTCAGGGCGATAGCGGGTCAGATTTTCAATTACCACGGCGTGACAAGGCGCAAACTGCGGTGCCGAAATTCTCTGTTGAGGGCGCTTACTCTGTCTGCCATCCTTGGCTCGTTCTTCGCTGCCGATGCCCAGAGCCGCTTCGGCGATACGACTTGCCAATTGCTTGACGCGGTTCTCGCGCATGCCTTCCATCGCATCTAGAATCCGTTGCCCGAACTGCCGTGCAGACTCATCGCCCGGTTTGGGAACATTTTTCCGCAGATCGTCCGGTTCGGGCCGCATTTTGAAAGATTTCTCCAATTGATAGAGGCTCTTGAACGTGGCAATGCGACTGAGCGACAAACCACCAACATGACGTATTGATTGGTGTGTCTTCCCGTTTCTTCCGACACCACGAGGCATCAACCAATCGCGAATCCAGCGCAGTCTGGGCCTCCATTGTTTGTCCTCTTCCTGCCATCGTGCCGCCCACAGAATATTGAGTTTGACGCAAAGGGACGGATTACTTGCAAGCTTGTCGGCTGCACGCCTTAGCCCTAATCTCAATTCCTCGTCGCGTTTCTTGCGTTTCTGGGCTGTTTCGTTCGCTTCTTCGCTTACCTCCGGCAATTCGACATCTCCAAGCGACGGCTGAATATGGTCCTGCCATTGATTCTTCGCCCATTCGTCGGTCCAGCGATCACTTCTAAAAAGCTCGCGCCAGAGCGTAAGCATATCCGTGACCAGTTCCATGCGGCTCTCTGGATCGAGTGCTTCTTCCCTGTCGCCAGACAACAACTTATCCTTGCTCGTGAGATTGAAGCTGATGCGAGCGCAATCGGAGTGCCTTCTTAGAGCGAGCCTTAGAAGGCGAACGGATTCGTGCATCAATTCGTCCACCGCCAATTCTGACCCCTTGCGCAAAACCGACCGCTTGAATCCCAAATCCTCTTCCAGCTTATCAACCTCGGCAATTTCGGTTGAACTGGCTTTGCGAGCACCAACATCCTCGCCTTGGAGTTTAATGAGGAACTGCCGATCCAGTCGTGCCCACGGTGCCGGGTGCCTCTTGCCATCAGGCAACACGTTTGCTCCAATGCGCCGATAGACCGTTGTTCTTGTCTTGCCGTTATTGACGGCCTTGGCAGAAAGGTAGAGATCGCCTTCAGCGGGTGCGACAGTACCTACAGCGGCACACGCCCGGCGAATCTGCTCCTCGCTGACAGTTTCCCAAACGGCACACGCAGCCGCGTACCGGTGGCCTAAATCCACGGAAAGCACTCGTAAACCCGGCAAGCGAGAAAGCATCAATCGTGCAAGCCCCTGCCGTTTCTTGTTGTCTACAGCGTGCGGCCAGTATTTCCAGTCTGGTCTCAACCCGTTGCGTTCGGCAAACGCTGACCAAGGTCCTTGAGGTTGTAATTTTGCGGAAAATGAGACGAGCCATCTAAGGCGGTCACGCATCCGGCATGCTCTTGGGTCCCACTGGTTCCCGTTACTATGAAGATGATTCGCCAGGTCATCCAACTGCGCCCGAGGAACTTGTAACCGGCCATTCCATTCCTTTTCATCGAACACCTGAAGTATACGAATCGAGGAGTTCTTATCTCCTGCTGATGCTCCACGTCCAAGGCGATCTGCACGGGAAACACACTGGGTTTCTCCAGTCCCTCCTGCTTTCGGAAGTACCAGGTCAGCGGTAAAGCGCTTAGATCTCCAGCGAAGGGGCTGCTTACTAACGCTTGCTCCGTCCCAGAGCCCCATACTCATTCCTTGCAGATCAATCCGTTCCACTTTTTTCTCTCGCGAGTTTTTGGCATCACGCTTCCGCATTTCGTGAATGTTGAATTTGATTTCCCATCGCGAATTGCCAAAATCACAAAATACAGGGTGACGCAATGGATCAGGGTGACGGTATGCGGGAACCTTAAAGCGAAGCTGTTTTGCCCCTGCGTCTCTGGCGACCACGTAATCAGACAAGAATGCCGGCGATGCCCTCCCATCCTGCTTCCAAACACAGACCGCATCTTCGACCGCTGCCGCTTCAAATAACTGGATGTCTCCAAATTTCTCTACATCGGCCTGCACTTCTCGTGCGGCCTCAATGCGGTCTTTCTCTGTTCTGCACTCTTTTCTTGACCATGCAGCTACCACTTCCTTCCATCCTTCTTTCGCCCGCTTGCGGATGCGGTAGGACTCCAATGCCCCAGAACTAAGAGAACGGTCCTTACAGTACCTATCGAGCCACTTCCTGGCATCCTCCGGGACTCCATCAATCTTCGCAGCATCTTCCTCAAAGCGACGACGTTCCGCTTCAGCCCGTTTAATCCAAGTATGCGCCAGAGAAACGCGTCTCGCGGCATGATCCAACATCACCGCGAATTCACCGATTAGGTTGCGCCCCGAGATGAACGGCACGCCTGTCATTTCTTCAATCGTCATCCGTAAATTGCGCGCCCATTCCTGCGTCGTTCGATGAGCATTCTTGTTCTTCTCTTCCGCTTCTTCCGAAAGCTTTTTCTTGAGCACATCAATATCGGCCGTACTCAGAATTTGCTTCTGCTGCGCCATTTCCAAGGCCATTTTCCCCTTAGATGAGCGCCCCGTTTTCCAGCCCACCAATTTGCGAAGGCAATTCATTGATTCATCCGATTCATCTTTTGGAGCCGCGTCGCCCAAAATCTCTGTCAAATGGGCGATAAGTTGTTCTCCAGAACTGCCAATCAAATGATCGAGGGATGCGTTGCTAAGTTTTGCCAAGAGTGAGGCAATTTGTGTGTTGTCGCTCTTCTTCCCTGTGCCCCATTGAAAACTGAGCCACCCTCGTGCCCACTTTCGAAATTCTAGCTGCTCCGTTGCGCTAGTTGATTCCGTCGTAGTTTTCGCTTCTTCATCGTCGTCAAGCGAAACAGGTGAGAAATAATCTGCCAGAAACTCACCCAGCATCAATGAATGGACCTGTTCGCGGGTTAGTGTGGGACCTAATATTTCCCGCGCCTCGTCAAAGGCATGCCTGCGGTTTACCCAGACAGCATCATCTCGAATGGGAGCCGAAAGCGACCCCGAACAATCGGCCATCCAACGCCCGATTTCTGTCTCAGGCACACCGCATGATCGCAATATCTCTTTCAGGGCATCCGCTGTCTGCCAGTCCGTTCTGCCTTTTGCGATGTCAAACTTGTGAGGCACGACATGTTTCGATGGGGCTCCATCTTCGGATTCAGCGGATAGCCAGGACAGCGCAAGAATTATTCGGCGACGCTTAGCTTCCTCTCCACTCACATCCGAAAGAGATTCCCGAGCTTTGCCCACACTCCTGCTGACTGCGAGGGCAGGGTCCAGTCCTCCGCGCATGGTGAGCAGCCAGTCACCAAAAGCCTCTGCCCCCTGGTTGACAGCCTCGTGTGTCTTCCAGAGTCGCTCCCTCCAGGTCTGGTCACGGGGATCAGTGCCAGTCAGACGGAGGGTATAAGCGCGCTGAGTAAGGTCAGGTTTTGAAGATGCTGGCACGAATAGACCTTCCAGTCTTGTTTTCCGAAGGTAAGTATCCCTTCTTATATCACAATCGTGCGGGAACCGACCGAAGGAACTGCCTGGCCGAGAATGGTTGCAGCCTCGCGGGAGGCATGTTCGTCCTCTCCGAGGTCGAGGATGAGAGTCTTGTCGAGCTTGAGATTCATTTCCGCCTCCAATGCGCTCTGCATACGGACGCGGTCAATGGCCTTGAGGACACAGAAGAAAACCGAGTATTGCCACGACTCGCCAAATCCCTTCATTATTCTGTGGACCCGTCGGAGACGCTTGGGTTCCCGGATGTCGTAGCACACCAGATAACAGCGGCGCACAGAATTCCTCCAAACTTAACGAGTCGTTAGAAATACCAGTGTCTCCACTTCACCCACGCACCACGCCGCGATCATTCGGGCGTGCAACGCGAGCATCCGGCGGTAGCTCAGCTTGTACCCAAAGGCGGGATGCGTAACTTCCGTGTCCATTCTCCGTGCGTACGCCTCGAAGAATGCCTTCCTTCCTGCGTCGGTGAAGGTGCAACCGGCTGATGTCCGCAAAAAATGTCCCTCGGCCAACTCGCCACGATTGAACGCCGCTATCGCAATCGAATCCGCTATCAACGGGCGAAATGGCTCCATTAGGTCCAATGCCAATGCTGGCCGACCTGGCCTTGAAACATGAAATGCGCCAATAGACGGCTCTAGTCGGGCGACGCGCAGAGCGGCGACACATTCGTGTGTAAGCATCGAGTACGCCATCGAAAGACACGAATTCACAGGATCGGGCGGCGGACGCCGCTTTCTGCCGTTCACGTCAAATTCCGCTCCTGCGGCCCCCTTGAGCATTCCCGCAAAATGATCGAAATAAATGGCCGCAGCCTGTCCTTCATGGCCTCGGAGAGATTCCAGCGAGTCGGCCTTCGACGCTTGATTCACCTGAGCTGCCATTGCTTCGCTGACGTCGGCGGGCAACTCAGGATAGTTTCTAACAAGCAGTTTGCGTTGGTTTGCGACCTTGGCCGTAATGAGGGCGCGAGCAAGTTCCAGACACTTATCGGAAGACTCAAATCCCAACACTTGCTTTCGCCGTACCACAGCGCTTACGGAATCCAGCGGGTCCATCATCCCCACCAGACGGCCAGCAGCAGAGAGCAAGGCTATGGGAACTCCGTGGTCGGCAAGAACTTTCATCGCTTGTGTTGAAATCTGTACGGAGCCGAGCAACGAGAGACTATCCACACTTGCTAGCGGGATTTCCTTTTTGCGCGTCTTGCCATTCGCTTCGCTGATCGTAAGCGCCATCCCTTTGATACCGATGCGCGTTCCATTCCTCTGAGCGACAATCTGGATTCCTTCGTCGCGTGGCGGCCATATCTTTCGTGGAGACAGATGTTCGCCGTTCGATTCGCTGCGTTCACAGTTCACTTCATCAGGCAAGCAGATGGGTTGTAGCGAACAGCGGATGCAGCGCGGATCGTTGACAAGTGGCAACGGACGCGGACCGTTGGCACATGTTCTAGCGGCCTCCAACGTCGCAAGAGCTTCAGATTTCAAAGCAGAGTCTACGGGAATGGCTAGGCGGAGCTTCTCTGTGGCGTAGTAGAAAACAGCTTCTCTCACCTCGTACCCTGCTTCTTCCAACAGAAGCACCTGGAGACCGACTTGGACACGATCTGTCGGCCACGGCTCAGGCACGGACAGAGAGTTCACCTCCTCGTCCTCATCAAGCTCATCACGGACAGGAGCAATTCGATTCCGTCTCGGGGCACCCTTCCGGTACTCAACCGGGATCGCAATGTCGCCAGAGATTTCAGCCAAGTCCAATGTCGCCGTCAAGCCAAGTTTTTCGCTCGTTAGAACGAGACTGCGGACAGTTTTGGGACGGCCATTGTTCTCCGTCTCTGATTCGTGCGAGTTCTCTTGGACTTCGGCGCTGGGTCGATTCACACGACGATGGATAGCCTGCCCCTTTTCGGTGTCAACGCTGGGCAGGAAAACGCCCTCCACCTCCATGTAGTAGAAGAGGCGGGGGCAGAACACATATTCGGCAACGGTGCGAGCGGGCCAGTAGGTCTCGTCCGTCATCACAGCACTCCACACGGGGATACGTGCCAGTCCGCAAATCTATGAGACGAGGATACATCCTGTACTCGGCGGGCGTTCCTTTCTTCGGAAACTACGACATCAAAGCGTTAACTTCGGGGTTGTATAGGACGCTTCAAGTACTAGCGCGCGTTTCTGTATCCCGGCAATCCAATCCTCGCGGACCTGCAAGTCCTCGAAGGAAAGTGCCGATCTGCTCAAGCGTGGACCTCAATGTCGGCTTGCCATCCGTGCCGCGAGTTTTTGCTCGCTAGCCGACGCTGATTTCCTCTTAATGCTGCCTTTTGCTGCCTCGCGGTTTTCCCAAGTCCAATGAACTGAATAAGAAGACTGGTAGGGGCGGTGGGGGTCGAACCCACGACCTTTGGCTTAAAAGGCCACTGCTCTACCACTGAGCTACGCCCCTGCTTCGAGTCCCACCATATTACTGGAAAATCGCCGCCTTAGCATCGCCTCCCCTAAGTCCGGAATCCCCCCGACCTCGCAAGTCCACACACGCACCACGACTACGCAGCCCACCCCACCCGCGGCGTGCAGACCGGCCCCCCGGTCCGCGCGTCGCCCAGCCCCGTAGAGGCGACACGCCTCACTAGCCCACGCCGCAGGCCCGCCAGCCCTTTGGTGGGGATGCCCTGGGTACATAGACTCAAAACGAAAAGCCCCGTAGGTGGCGACACATGCTTTGAACTACCCCGATGCGTCGGCCAACGCGGCCAGCAGCTTGGGATACCGAAAAAACAGCGCGGCCTCGCATTCGATTTCAAATGCGAGGCCGCGTCGCGCATCAACGCCGGAACCGCCCGGCGCTGTTATGAAGTTGTTAGTTCTTCCACCGACCGCGCCACCATCACCGGCTGGTGCGTCACAGGGTTTATGAGGATAAAGCCGACAACCCGAATCGGAATCGCGGAGTTCCCCGATAGCGCGGAAAGTCCGCTCAGATTGATAAAATTCGTCTGCGCGAACGTCAGCACCGTCAGCGGACTCGGCAGCAGAATCCCTGCCGTCCCGTTGTCGTTCAACGAGAAGCTGCCCACGTTGCCCGCCGTGATTGACGTGCTGCCCACGACCCAATCTCCCGCTTGTCCCTGCCGCCCAAGGATCACGCGATGAGGCGTAATCGTCGTCACGCCATTTTTCGTTTGCACCACGCCGCCGACATCCACTCGCTGGCCCGGCGTGAGCGACGTATATCCGAACAGCAGACTGGTGATGGGATTATCGATGTTCGCGATCGAGTAGCGCTCCGTGCCATTCAACGTGAATGGCGTGATCGTGCCGTCGCTGATCCCGCTGATCGCCGGCAATTCGTAGCGCACGTAAAGATTCGGAGTCGTCGTTCCTCCGCTGGCCGGCGGCACGTACGTCAGCAATCCGCCCAGCAAGAATTTATCCGTGGACACGACGGCGACCTCGGTAGCGTCGATCGCATGCGTCACCGGATCGAGCGTGCCGGAAATATCCACAATGGTGTTGCCGTCCGTGGTGAACGAAGCAACTTGTTCGCTCGTATCAAACGCCGTCGCATTGCTGGTCGTCACGTTCCAATCGCGCCCGAGCGGCCCCTGCACCGTGAACGAAGTCGAGCTGGAAACACCAATCACGCCGGCGCGGAAATCGTCGATCGCAACGTTCGCGTCGGCCGCGTTCAGCAACGCCATGTCGAACGTGGGATTCATGGCGCCGGTGATATTCCCGCTGCCGTCGGTGGCCAGCGATTGGCGCAGATCGAGTTCCATGCGCAGTCCCACAAGATCGTTCGCATTCAGCGTGAACGGCTTCGCCAAAGTCACCGTGACGCTGTCCGTAGTCTGATTCCCTGGCAGCGTCCCATTAATCGTGGAGATCGTCGGCGGATTGTTGGCCGTGTTGATGTACCCGATTACCGGAGCCGAAATCGTCACCGTCGCCGACGTGTATGTCCCCACCGGCACGGAGTTCAGATCGAGCAATTGATGCAGCCCGCTCAGTTGCGCGAAGTCGACGATCTGCGACGTCGTGAGCACCGGCACGTTTGTCGTTCCGTTGAACAACGTGACGGAGCTGACCGTAACCGCACAGGACACGACGCTCGGCAACGAAGCGTCCGTCCCAACCGTGAACACCGACGCCGTCTGCTGCCCCGCGCCCACCGACCCGCCCGCCATCGACGACCCGCCGCCGCAGCCCGCCAGTATCGCGAGCGGAAAAAGAAAAAGTAACGCTGTAACTAGATTGGAACCGCGCATGTCGGTCTCCTTCAATCTGTGTGAAACATAATGGCTGAGGGCGACCCTCTACGCGGCCGCCCCTCCTACCAGACCGAACACCGCGCTTCGGAAAAAGTTGCAGCGAAATCCGCCCGTAATTACCGCAAGGTGGAAACTGAGGCGAGAATGCACGACGGAGCCGACGAAATGTGCAATGAAGCAGAACACCAGAAAGGAACAGGCGGATACCGCAATGCCGATGAGAGTAGAAAAGGAGCTGCCGAATACCGCAACGCCGATAAGCGTCAGAAAGGAGCCGGCGCATACGGTAATGCCAAAGAGCGTCAGAGAGGAGCTGGCGCAGACCGCAATGCCGATGAGCGTTGGAGAGGAGCTGGCGGAGAGCCAGAGCCCGGGGAGGCTTGCTGGGCTCTGCTCTCCGCCTCCGATACAGCCCCTATTAGCCGCGCATTAGAACGTGTGATGCAGCGCCAGTTCCAAGATGCGCGGATCTTTTGCCGACGAGATCTGCCCGAATGCGGCATTCCCGAAGGTCGAGTTCGCGTTGTTGAAGTTCGCACCCACGGTCCGCGCCGTTAGAATTCAAAGCGACCGGCCAATTCCAAAATGCGCGGTTGCGTCGTTGTACTCGTGATGGCTCCGAACGAACTGTTGACGCTGCCGTTTTCATTGACGCTGGCATTTGGATTGCCGAAGTTCGGGTGATTGAAAATGTTGAACGCCTCGGCCCTAAACTCGAAAAAGGTCGATTCGCGAACGTGAAAATCCTTGTACAGCGCCATGTCGAAATCCACGATTCCCGGCCCTTGCAGTACCCCGACCGGAGAGTTGCCGTAATAGCCGGCGGGAACCCAGGTGAACGCGGCCGGATTCAGCCAGTCCTGAATCGTCTTGGTCGCCGGGTAATAATTATCGCTAACGACATCCGGGTCGCCGTTTGGACCGTCGTTGCCGCTGAGTGTCGGGGAGAACGAACTCCCACTCCGGATCGTGGTGATGTCCGACAACTTCCACCCACCGAGGGCGGCGGACGCGCGGCCGGTCTTGAACCACGGATCGCTGAAGACCACTGAGATCGACAGGTCCCACGGGTAATTGAGTGCTGCGGCGTTGCCGTAGTCTAAGCCCGGATTGTCTTGGTCGACAGGAGTGGTGCCGGCCGAGAGCGTGTGCGACCAAGTGTAGGCTAACGTGAAAAATACGGTTTGGCTGACCGGATGCCGGACGCTGACTTCAAGCGCGTTATAGGAGCTTGATTCCCGCGTGGCGATATCCGCGAATGAACCATAGCCCTGATACGGGGCATAGTAGTACATGCTGTAACCTGGATACGCGGCTGTCGTACTTCCGACAAACGTATTGATGTTCGGATTGAATTGGTAAGCGGTGCCGTTCACCGTAGTGGGGCCCGGCAAATTGTAGTTCCAGGTCGTTGACTGCAGGTTGCGAGCCTCGCTACCGGCGCCGGCGACCATGACGAACCAGTTCTTCGGGAACTCGTGCTCGATACTCGCACTGTAAGTCTGAACGCTGGTCGGCTTTACGTTGGGGTCAGCCACGCTGAGCGTCTCCAGCCCAGTCTGAAGTTTCACAGTGCCCGCACCGGTTCCAACTGGCGAGGGGAACGTGAGCAACGAATAATTCGCGCCGGTTGACACGCCACCGACGCCCGACCAGCTCTCCGAAGTGAAGAACGGAGGGTTGATCGTGCAGTTGAACGCACAATCCTGGTTTGAAAAAATCTTGTCGTAGGTAAGCCCGTAACCAAAACGCAAGGAGGTTTTGCCATCGCCGAAAACGTCCCACGCAAAGCCCACCATGGGGCCGTAGTCCCAATTGTGAGCATTGGTAAAGTTGATAGGAACGCCGCTCGTGCTGTTGGTGGCCAGCCCGTTGGTGTAATAAGTACCGACAGGCAAGCCAGTCACGTACGCCCCGGCCGTCGTGATCGCCGGCGCGTTGGCGGGATTGTAGTCGCCAGGGAAGAACTCTGACGCCGTGCCCGCTGTCGTGTAAGGCCATGGCATGTGCCAAACGCGCAGCCCCAACGTGAGCGTCAATCTCCTGGTCATCTGGAAACGATCTTCCGCGTACGGGGAAACGATATTGCCGTGCAGAACAGCGCGAACCTCGTTACTGGACTGAGCGTAGCTGGTAGCGTCTCCGAAAAGAAAGTCTGCCAACCCATTGCCCGAAAATGTTCCGGTGAAAGTCCAATCGCCGTTGGTTCCCGACGGAGGCGCCTGGTTCTGGCGCTTGGTGTTCCTGATGAAATTTAGGCCGGCCTGAAAGTAGTTCTTGCCGCGCTGCCAGCTCCAGTCGTCGGAGATCGTGTCGTCGAGGTCACCGGCGTGATAGAGCGGACGAGCCGAGGTAATGCCCTCGTCCATCAAGCTCCACCCGGTAGTCATATGAATCGACGGGATCCGGTTCGCAAGGTAACCGTTGTACGGCAAGGTCTCCGAAAAACCTGGAACCTGGCTGGCGTCGGAAATGCCCTCCTCTTCCAGGTAGAGATCATAAATGTTGAACGCCACCCGCGTCGAGTTGAGCATGTGTGAGGTGAGCGTCTGGGTAAGCGCAATCTGCGCCATTTTGTTGCGCGTGTAATCGGTTTCCCAATTCATTGGCGAAACCGATGAGCCGCCAGCGCCGCTACTACCGACAGAATTCATCTGGTACGTTTGATACTCATCCATAAACTCAGCCATCAACCGAAGACGAGGATTAATAATGTGGTCTACCTTGATCTCGTCGTCCCGCTGGTCCGTGATCTGGGGGTTCTCGTTGACGTAGTTGCTGGTACTGTTCGCCAGGCTGTAGTTAGCCGCGGGATAAAGCGCATTCAGGTACGCGAGTGAGTTCGCGTTGATGGCCGGCAATGTCGCAGGGCATCCGGTACCCGTGAGCGCACTCACGCCGGCCGTGGGCTCGAGAGTATAAAAGCTCGTTCCCGAAGGTCCCACAAAACCAGCAGGCGCGGGCGTTGAAGGGTAGAAGCAAGTGGGAGCGCCCGGCACGTGGATCGGTTGATTCGTGGAGGGGATCACGTACGGCGCCGTAACTTCGGCCGGCGTGTCCGTAGTGCCAGTGCCCAACGACGGCACGTGGAGCCGCACGAACTGCTCGCTCCAGAAGAAGAATGTCTTCTGTTTGCTGGTGTTGTAAAGATGCGGGATGAAGAAGGGCCCGCCGAGGTTGTAGCCGAAAATGTTCTGATGGTAAGGCGGGATCGCCGGCGCCGTCGGCGTGGAAGTGGTACTCGTGAAATAATTGCGGGCGTTGAAGACGGTGTTCCGCACATACTCGTAGGCTTGCCCGTGGAACGCCTGCCCTCCGGTCTTCGTCTGCATAAGCACGACATTTGCGCCCATGAGGCTGTAGACCACGTCATAATTGTTCTGAAGGAGGCGCACTTCATCCAGCGTGTCGGGATTGGGAGTTATGGCGTTCGCGGTCATGTTCCCGGTGTTTTCGTCCCAAACTCCATCCAGCGCGTAGAAAGTCCTGGAGGTGTTGCCTCCATTGACTTGGATGTAGAGCGATGTCGAGCGGCCCCCTGTGCCGTGCGTCGTACCGGCGCCGGTATCGATGACGCCGGGCATCACCGCTGCAAGCGCCTGATAGTTGCGCCCGTTCAACGGCAGAATGCCCACCTGTCCGCTCTCCACATCGTTGGAAACTTCGCTCGTGCTGGTCTCCACCGTCTCCGCCGCGGCCTCCACCGAAATCTTGGTGGTGACCGCGCCGGCCTTCAGCGTCGCATTGACTGTGGCGACTGTGGACGGGTGAAGAACGATGTTCCTTTCGGTGTACGACTCGAAACCTGATTTCTCGACGGTCACCGAGTATGTGCCGACCTCCAGACCCGGCACGGTAAAATCACCGCTGTCATTGGTTTGAATGGGCGTCGAAGTGTGTGTGGCTTCATTGATGACCGTGACGTCCGCTTGAGGAACCACAGCGCCGCTGGTATCCACAACGGTTCCATTGATGGTCGCGGTCAAAGACAACTGCGCACGCGCGGGACCGCTCCACACAATGCAGGCCAGCAAAGCGATTGCGATGCAGCCCAGTCGTGCGCAACGCTCAACAGACTTCCAAGCAACAACGCGGTTGCTTTTCATGATCGATTGCCTCCTAGGAAACGAATCGGCCGAGGCGAATCCACATGGCCTCGGCCTTTCTGCACTCCCCCACCCCATGTTGCGTATTGCAAAATCTAAATCGCAGCACCCCAGCCACGAAAAAACCACGTCTTTGCACAGGACTCCCGAGCATCGCCTGAAACACACCAGCCGAGTGACGAACGTCGTCCAAGGCAGGCTCCTGTGCTGAGACGGCGGAGGTGTACATCTGGACGAAGAGCCGGTCAAGCGAAACTCCGAAAAATATGTGCGTTTCGCAAAGCAAAACTCAGCGATAAGCGGCTGATGCGCTAATTGGCCTATTCTCAGCGGCCTGCGGCGATTATTGGGGGATGAAGAGAATTTTGCTGGAATCCGACTGGCTTGCGTGTTATACACTGCGAAACAATTCTTGGAGTGGGGTTTCGCAGTTGAAACTCGACGGCAGAATCCAGGCGCGCTAACGGAATGGCACACAATGAAACGACCCGCTGACAAACGTTACATGGTGAAGTCGCTGGTTCACGCTTCTCAAATCATGAGCGCGTTTAAATCCAACAACGAAATCCTGCGATTGCGGGACGTCGCGGCGCGCACCGGATTCAATAAGGGAATGTGTTTCCGGCTTCTGTACACACTGCATGCGTGCGGGTTCGTCGAAAAAGTTGGCGAGAATCGCTATCGCCTCACTGTTGGCACGAGGCCACGGCGGCGATATCGCATCGGATATGCGGCGCAAGGGCAGGACTCGTCGTTCCCGCGCGAAGTGCGGACCAGTTTGATCAAGGCCGCTGGCGACGCCGACGTGGAACTTGTAGTTGTGGACAATCGCTACGATCCCAAAATTGCCCTGCGGAGCGCCGATCAACTGATTCGCGAAGAGGTCAATCTCGTCATCGAGTTTCAAGCCGATGAATCGGTTGCCGCGGAAATCGCCGGGAAATATTTGAAGGCGGGAATTCCCATCATCGCCATCGATATTCCTCACCCGGGCGCGACGTATTTCGGCGCCAACAATTACGAAGCGGGACTAATCGGCGGGCGGCACTTGGGGCGTTGGGCGCAAGCGAACTGGCGCGGCCAAGTGGATGAGGTTTTGATGATTGGGATTTCGCGAGCTGGCTCGATTCCGCAAACTCGAATGCGCGGATTGCTGGCCGGGATCAATGAAGTGCTGCGCCTGGGCGATTCCTGCGCTGTGCAACACCTGGACGGCGACGGCCAATTTGGAAAATCGCTGGAGTGCGTGCGCAAGCATCTGCGCGTTTCCAAAGCGAAGCACACTCTGGTGGGAGCCGCGACGGACCCGAGCGCGTTGGGTGCGCTGCGCGCATTCCAAGAATTGGGCCGCGCGGTGGAGTGCGCGATCGTGGGCCAGAACGCGGAGCCCGAGGGCCGCGCCGAGCTGCGAGTGGACGATACGCGGTTGATCGGATCCGTTGCTTACTTCGCCGAAAAATATGGGCCGCACTTGATCCGCCTAGCGTTGGACATCCTGGAAGGAAAGCCAACGCCGCCGGCATTCTTCACGCGGCATCAACTGATCACGCCGGAAAATGTGGACCACTATTATCCAAACGATTCGTTGATGTCGGCTCTCGAAACGCCGATTGCTACAAATCCCGCGAGTTCGACGTCCGCGGGATCGCGCGCGACGTTTGAGAATTGATGGAGTTCCCGAATCGGTTCCTGCCGCGCGTGAAGCTAGTCTGGTGAGCGAAGCGCCCGGGTCTTGTTCGGCGCGATTCGAATTTTGCTTTCTTTCCCGCTTGGCCACACCACGCGCACGTCGACTGGTCCGTCCGCGGTTCCGTGGATCTCAAGTGGTTTCCCATCAAGGTCCGTCATAATACGCGCCGTGCCGAACACGCGCATGAGCGGCTTCCCGGCCAGAGTTAGGGACGAACTTGCGCTGGCGTGCTGCAACTCTGCCATTCCGCGCGGCGCTTTGACGGATGCAACGGTTTTCGTGGACTTTGCCGGCGCTCGGCAGCTCCACGCCATTTGCTTGTCCACTCGCGTGACGCCGTAAAGCCGCCACACGAAATCGAGAAGCACAAGCGCGGCGGGCGAATAGCCGCCGGGATCGCCGACCTTGGTGCACTCGCCCGTTAGCGGATCGAGCTGCTGGTAGAAGTCACCTGAGCGCACGATCGCTTCTACCCACTGCGACATCAGATACGATAAATCCGCCGGCTTTTCGTAGAACTCCATCCACCGCGGCGCGCGAAGCGCCGTCAACGCCTGGCTTGCGCCGCCCCATGAATTGCGCGGGATGGGGCGTACGAACGCGGGATCGTTCAAGCCGATCGAGGGAAGTGGGAAGGGCGCCCAGAAAGCCTCGGGATTGTGAATCTGCTTGCGATATATCTCTTCAAACATTGGGAGGGTCGCGACGTGTTCCCCCAGCACGCGAGTGAGAACGTCGCCGCGCACGCGAACAAATTTATTGTCGGAATCCAAATCGTAGAAGCACGCGTCCTCGGGATCGTACAGTCGGTCAACGATGGCATTGCGAATTGTATGCGCGCGTTCAAACCACTCGACCGATTCAGAATCCCGGCCCAAGATGCTCGCCATCAACGCTAATGCCAGCCGACCACCGAAGACGGTCGCCGATAAATCTGGACACAGACGCGGCAGGCCGGGCGCGGGAGAGATAATTCGCGCGTCGTTGTCCGCGCAGCGATTCGGCATGCCCTTCCAGCGCGGGCTGTTATCGTGGCCAGTGTCGTAGGTACAAAAACCTTCGCAAAGGCCTGTGCCGCGCGTATTGCGATAGCGCACAAGCCAATCGTCCCAGCGCGCACAGGCTTGATAGGCGTCTTCGAGAAATTTGGAATCGCCAAACGCGTTGAATAGATCGAGGGCCGTCGCCGCGATGGGCACGACCATTTGGATTTGCCCGGTGCCGGCGACATCTGGCTTAACGCTGCACGGAAGGTAGCCATCCGCGCGCTGCATTTCAAAAAACACGCGGTGATTGGCGAAGCCCAACGCGGGAAAAAATTGGCTGTACACCTGGCCTTCCTGCGGGGCGCACTCGAGCCACACCCCGCGGTACACACTGCCTTCGATCAGCACGGGATCGGGGAACGCGAGGAGGTTTGTCACGTTGCCGGCCAGGACAGCGTGCGCGTGGCGATACGCGGCGTCCAGCGCGGCATCATCCGTCGTGAATTCAGGAGGCGCAAAATGTGGAATCGAAGATTCGGCCGGCGCGTCCGCGCGAGAGATGAGCGATTCGGCCCACGCGCTGCCCGGCCACCGTGCAGCCGCGAACGCCGCGGCGCTCGCGGCGATCGAAGCGCCGCCTACAAGAAATTTACGCCGCGTTACACGCGCCACAGGAACTCCCATTCGCACACACACACATCTAGCGGCGCGCGTGCACAGCCGGGCGCGCGCCGATTCGAGGCGCCAACGCCGTCAGAAGAGATTCGATTCAGGCCGCTGATCTGTGCCGAGGCCTCCGTTTGCGTTTCCACTGTGAGTCGCCGCGCAGGATCGAGGTGTGCTTCTTGAGCTGGGTATCGATTTCGACGAACGCCGACCGGACGGCCGGCCTGATGGCCCGCGCCGATCCGGTGGCATGCAGCGAACCCGTCGGCAGAGCGAGACTGAGCGAGAATTTGTATCCTTCTCTGCCGTTCGCTTTCTCCATGCAACCGCGCAGTTGAACCAAGTCAGGCGAATAATGCTTCAGCAGCCTTTCGAGCTTGCCCGCGGCTTGCTCGGCGATCATTTCGACGGGCTCATGCCATTCGACATTCTTGTAGCTAATGGAGAATTTCACGGGGCACCTTCCTACGGGTGGATGGACCGGGACAGCGACTCGCGGATGGAACCGGAGACGCATCGATGAAAATAGGGTAGCACTGCCAACGGGCCGGTGCAATCCGTCCGTGAATGCCGATTTCCGCGGGAGAATACCCACGCGCATTTAGTGCAGCCGCGCCGCCCGCCCTGCGGCAAGCGGATTGACAGGTGCGCGGTTCGCGGCATAGGCTCGGCAAATTCACGGGTGCGGCGAAAATGGCGGAAACTGAAGGTAAAACTCGAGCTGGACGCGTTGCACGCCCCCACGGAACGATTCGCGTCGGGCCGGCGGGTTGGTCCTACGACGATTGGAACGGCGTGGTGTATCCGGCGCGGCGGCCGCACGGCTTCCACGAAGCCGCTTACCTGGCGGAATATTTCGACACGATCGAAATCAATACATCATTTTACCAGCCGCTGCGGCCGGAGCTTGGGGCGCAATGGGTGGAACGCGTGGAGGCCAATCCGCGATTTCTGTTCACCGCGAAGCTTTGGCAGAAATTCACACATGAGGCGGGAGCGACGGCGGAAGACGAGCGCGCGGTGCGCGATGGATTTGAGCCGCTGCGGCGCGCCGGGAAATTGGGCGCGGTGCTGCTGCAATTTCCGTATTCATTCCATCGCACCAAGGAAAACGACGCGCGGCTAAGCAGGATTCTGACGCGCTTCGGAGATTTTCAGCTGGTTGTCGAGGTGCGGCACTCGTCGTGGAATGAAAACGAGTTCTACGCCATGCTGGCGGAGCGCGGCGTGGGATTCTGTAACATCGATCAGCCAGTGATTGGGAAGTCGATACGCCCATCGGGGCGGGCAACGGGATTCGTCGGCTATGTGCGCTTGCATGGGCGGCGCTACGACACCTGGTTCAGCGACGATCCGGCGACGCCGCCGGCGGAACGCTACAACTATCTTTACAACCAGGACGAGCTTGCGCCGTGGGCTGCGCGAATCGAAAAAGTGGCCGAACACTCCGGCGCGACGTACGTGATCACCAACAATCATTTTCTTGGCAAAGGCGTGGTGAACGCGCTGGAGTTGACCGCGCTGCTCAACGGCACGAAAGTGAGTGTACCGGAGACTTTGCGGCATCATTATCCGGAGCTGGATGCGATTGCGAGCCAGCCGGCGCAGGAACCTACGCTTTTCCCGAATCCTCCGCGGTAAGCCTCCCGGACTCTGTCAGCAGAAAATCGAGCGGCGATTACTTCTTGAAAAGGTCGTCGAAGGCGCGGCGAGCATCGTTCGGGCGCGCGGGGCTTGCGGTGGGCGCACCGGGCGAAGATTGTGCGGCGGCGGGAGCGGTGTCCTTTTCAATCGTGGTGCGAATTTCGTAGAACGTGCAATCGTTGTGCACGTCTTTGCGCGGGATTGGTTCGGGCACGGGCTGCATGCACTCGAAACGCGCGGCGCTATCGAAAAAGCGGCACTGTTTGCAGCAATGCAGATCGAGTCCGCAGCGCGGGCACTTCGCGTTGATGTCCGTGTTAGCCTGCAACACGGCGCCGCAACTCGAGCAGCGCATGCGCGAAACGGTGCCAACCATTCGCGGGGTGCGCGGTCCGAACTGTTCTTGACGCGGGCGGCCATCGTGCGGGGGCCGCTTTTCCTGTTTTTTCGGCTTGTCGGAATCCTGGTAGCCGTGCTGCCTATACTTCCGATCCAAGAAGTCCTCCGAGGGGATGTCTCATCTTACCGCATACAGCGTGAAAGAACATGACAAAGCGCGATTCCGGCGTAAGCGCCAACTGCGCGCCGCTAACCGGCCCACCAGCGCGAAAGGCCCTCGGTGGGCAGCTCGGGGCGCAGGAAGGGATGCGTGGCGCTGCCGCCACCACTCGCGGCGTCGAGGATCGCTTCCGCGGCGAGATAGCCGCTGCGCACGGCGCCTTCCATGGTGGCCGGCCAGCCCGTCGCGGTCCAATCGCCGGCGAGATAGAGATTGGCGATGGGGCTGGTTTGCGCGGGGCGCCAACGATCGCAACCGGGCTCGGGCGAAAATGTCGCGGCGGTTTCTTTAATGACCGTTCCTTTCAGCAAGAGCGCGTCACGCGCCGTAGGAACCACCTCGCAAAGTTCGCGCCAGCAAAGCGCGAGGATTTCCTGGCGCGAGCGCGGGACTAGGTCGTAGGAAGCGCTGATCACCAGTTGCAGATATTGGCGCGCGCCGTCTGCGCCACCCGCACCGTTTGCTTCCTTTGCGCCGCGCGCGCCGTTCGATCCGCTCGATGCGCTTCCGTTGGATTGCGAAAGCAGCGTTTTGTTGAAAATCCATTGCGTCGTGCGATCGACGACGGTCAAAAACGGCTCGGCCATAACTTCGCGATCGAGCCACAGGTGCACGCCGGTGATCGGCGACGAGTGCAGGCGGCTCAGATTGCGGAACTCGGCGTGGCGCTCGACGGCGGCCGCGGGCAAAAGCGACGGCAACGCCTCGTGCGGCACGGCTACGACGTAGCAGTCGGCCACTTCGCGCGCGCCATTTTCAAACTCGACGCCCGCGGCGCGGCCATCTTCCACCGCGATTCCGCGCACCGCGCTGCGCAAGCGCGCTTCCCCGCCCCGCCGCTTGATCGCCGCAAGGCAGCCGCCATAAAGATCGCCGAGCGGCACCGAAGGAATGCCGACGCGATAACCCAAGCGGCTCGCGAGAAACGCTTTCCAAAAAACGTCGATGCCGTAACGAGCGTCGGTGCGCGACAACTCTTCATCGAGCGCGCTGACCAGAACGACGCTCCAGAAGTGCGCGATCGCCGATTCGGTCTGACCGCGGCGCCGCAACCAATCGAGCATGTTCACGCCGCCGCTTGCGTCGTCAGGCCGTCCGCCGGATCGCGCGATGGCTACGAGCGCGCCGCCAATCGCGCGCTTATCGCGCCAATCGAGCAGCGGAAACGCGGCAAACGAACCCGCCATGTGCAGCGGAGGCGCGAAGGTGGATGCTTCCATCGTGCCGCGGCGCCCGGTGGAATCGGCGAACACCAAGCGATCGTAGAAGCGAATTTTCTGCGCGGCTCCCACGCGATCGTAAAAATCCGCCAGATTTGTGCAGCAGCCCAGCGTGACGTGCTGGCAATTGTCCACGTGCTCGCCGCCGGGCAACACGTAGGAGGCAGCGCGGCCGCCGAGGTGCGGGCGCTTTTCGTACAGCCGCACGCGGAATCCGGCCTCAGCCAGCGCGACGCCCGCGGAAAGTCCCGCCAGGCCGCCGCCGATCACGATCACGCTCTTCGAGGACATTTTGTTGGGAGAACCAGCCGAACCGCGCGCGCACCAGGATGCCGGCTTTTTGGGCCGTCGAAAGGCGCGTGCGCGCGGAGAAAACGTCGAAATCGCGCGCTTCGATGCGCGCGAGCAAACCGCTGTAGGTGCGCACCAGCGCCCACAGCGCGGCGCGGCTATCGCGATGGACGAGGCGGACGAGAGGTTCGCCTTCGCGATAAAACTCCCACGCGCGCGCGGTTTCAAATTCCATCAGGGCGCGCAGGCGCGGGGTGATGGATTCGCCGATCAACTCTTCCTTGCTCAGATCGAAACGATCGAGATCTTCTTGCGGAAGATAGATGCGGCCCATTTCGAGATCGCGGCGAATGTCGCGCAGAATATTCGTCAACTGGAACGCAATGCCCAGCGATTCCGCGCGATCGGGCGCGTGGGGATCGTCAAAGCCGAAAACGTGCAGGCATGTGAGCCCGACCGTGCCGGCGACGCGATAGCAATACTCGCGCAAGCGATCGAATGTGGCGTAGGCGCCGACGGTCAAATCCATTTCGGCACCCGAAATTAGATCGTGGAAGTAGCGCGGCGGGATGCGGAAGCGCTCGAGCGTATCCGCGAGCGCGGGCAAAACGGCGTGCGCAGAAGTATCGCCGGCGACGGCGGCATCGAGCGCGGCTCGCCAGCGCGCGAGGCCCTTGCGTTTTTCCGCGAGGTCGCCGGGAGTGTCCGAAACATCGTCGACCAGGCGCATGAAGGCGTAGAGCGCGCAGAGCGCATCGCGTTTGGGCCGCGGCAACAAATAGAACGCGTAATAAAAATTGCTGGCTGCGGCGCGAGCCACTTCGCGGCAATCGTCGTAGGAGCGGGCGATCTCACACAAGTCCGCGGCGCTCTTGGCGCGCGCGGCGGCGGATGGCGTGCTGACTTGCGAGGACGCGGGCACGAGCACGGGCCGGCCGGGCTCGGGCGCGGCTGCGGCGGCCGGGACAGGCGCGGCCGGCGGAGCTGCCTTGCGGCGCAGCGGAGAAATAGCGCGGCCAGCGAGCGCGCGCAGCAGCAATCTCATCTTCGCCGCGCGGGCGATCGATGGCCTGTGATGCAGCGTGTCGTAGCCGGCGGCTTCGATCGCATCGAGCACAGCCATTCCGCCGCGGCTGAAAAGGTCGATATCGACGCTCAGCGCCGGATTGACGCAGAGCGCGAGGGGCAAGCCTTCGGCGAACAATTGTCTGGTGCGCGCGATCAGTTCGCGCATCAGCTCCGCGTAACGCGCATCGAAGCCGCGAGCCTCGACGTCTTCGGCGCAAAGTCCGTGGCGCTCAAGCAGATCGAGCGGAATGTAGATGCGATTTTTTTCGAGATCGCGCGCAACGTCCTGCCAAAAATTCGCCAGCTGCAGAGCCGTGCAGGTGGCGTCAGAAAGTTGCTGGCGCGCGGTATCGCGATAGCCGCACAAATAGAGCACGAGGCGGCCGACCGGATTGGCCGAATAGCGGCAATAGCCCAGCACGTCTTCCCAGGTGGCATAGCGGGCGACGGTTTGATCCTGGCGGAACGCGGTGAGCAGATCGGCGAACGGTTCGATGGGAATTTCACACGCGCGGATGGTGGGCGCCAGCGCGATGAACACGGGATGTTCGGCTTCGCCGGAGTAGCAGCGAAGCAACATGCTTTGCCAATCGGCGAGGGCCGCGAAGGCCTCGGCGCGATCGGGAATTTCGTCGGCTAAATCGTCGGCCCAGCGGCAATAGGCGTAGACGTTGTAAAAATGCTGATGCAGGCGGCGCGGCAGCAACCACGAGACGACGCTGAAATTTTCGTAATGATGGCGCGCGAGATCGCGCGTGTAGGCCTGCGCCGCTTCAAGCGAGCAGCCTTCGGGCGGCAAGCGGCGCGCGATTTCGAGTTGCTGGATGGCGGGCGAAGACATGATCTGCGGAAAGCGAACGCGCAAAGCCGGGTACCGCCGCAACGAAATTCCAGAGAATTTAATGACCCAGGCCAGCCGTCAACGAATCAAGGAATGATGGCGACCTTCATCTCACCCTTGCGGTCCTTCATGCGCGCGAACAGCTTGGGGAGATCGGCGAGCGGGGTTTCCCGGTTCACAAAATCGTCGGCGCTGATTTCGCCGCGGGCGATGGTGTCCAGCGCTTCACGCACGTACTGCGGCGTGTGGTGGAACGACGATTTGATGGTGATCTCGGAATAGTGCAGCGCCGTCGGGTCGAGTTCGATCTTGCTGCCGCGCGGGCATCCGCCGAAAAGATTCACGGTGCCGCCACGGCGCACCATCTGCACGGCCCATTCCCAGGTGACCGCGGTGCCCACGGCTTCGATCACGGCGTCGGCTCCGCGCCGGCCGCTCGTCTTCCGGCGAACTTCGTCGACGGGATCGGTCATCTTGCTTGACGTGAACGCGACGGTCGCGCCCAAGCGGTGCGCGGTTTCGGCTTGGCTGGCATGCTTGGCAACGGCCAAAACGCCCACGCCGCGCTGCGAGAACAGGCGAATGAACATAAGCCCCAGCGGGCCGCAGCCAATCAGCGCGACGGTGTCGCCCGGGCGCACGCCGGTTTCTTCGATTCCGCGGAGCACGCAGGCCAGCGGCTCAATCAGCGCGGCATCGCGGAAGGAAACATGCTCGGGAATTTCAAGCAGGTTTTCGCGCACGATCCGGCCAGGCACGCGAACGTACTCGGCATACGCGCCATTGTTGAAGACCAAGTCTTCGCAGAGATTTTGCTGCCCGCGCAGACAGTAGAAGCAGGCGCCGCAGGGCGCTGAATTTCCGGCGGTGACGCGCAGTCCGGGGCGCACCCAGCCCGGCGCATCGGGACCCACGCGCTCAACGACGCCGGCCCATTCGTGGCCGAACAGCGCCGGCGGCTTGATCATCCGCTCGTGGTATCCCTGGCGCCAAACTTTCAGGTCGGTTCCGCAGGTCAGCGCGACCTTCACACGAACCAAGGCTTCATCGGCGCCAATATCGGGAATTTCGACGCGCTCGACGCGCACGTCCTCGCGGCCGCGCAAAACCGCGGCGGTCATCTGTCCGATGGATACGGCAGTGTTCATGGCAACACTAAGACCTTTAGAGAGTCTCCCACAGGCTTGGCCGCCAGCGCCAGCGCTTCGTTAAATTGATCCAGCGAAAAGCGGTGCGAGATCAAATCGCGCACCGGCAAGCGGTGGGAGAAAACCAGCTCCGCCGACTCCTTCTGCCGGTCGATCGCCGCGCTATAGCTGCCCAAAATTTCCTTCTCCTCGACACCGACTTCGGCGGCCGGAAATTCCAGCCGCATCTTCGGATCGTTCTGCGCGAACAGTAGCACGCGCCCGCCCGGCCGCGCGACGGACAATGCTTCGGCCAGCGCTGACGGAATAGCGACGGCTACCAGCACCGCATCCGCGCCGCGACCCTCGGTCCGCTCGCGAACCTGCGCGGCCAAATTGCCACTGGCCGGGTCAAACGCCGCCGCGGCTCCCAGTTGCAAACTCTTGGCGCGGCGCTGCGACATCGGATCGCTGGCGAGAACTGTGGCGCCCTTGAGTTTGGCCAGCAGCATCAGCAGCAGGCCGATCGGGCCTTGGCCCATCACCAGAACCGTTTCACCAGCGGCGACGCGCGCGCCTTCCACAGCCTTGAGGCACGTGTTTACCGGCTCGACGAAGGTGGCGTCTTCGAACGTGACGTCGTCCGGTATGCGCACCAAGCCGCGTTCGACCACCCAGGGCATGGCTCGCACGTACTCGGCAAACCCGCCGCCGTTGGGCGTGAAGCCCGCCGTGAGCCCCACTTTCTTATACGACGGACACTGGGAAAAAAGACGCCGCTCACAATAAAAACATTTACCACAAGGAACGTGGTGAAAACCAACGACGCGATCGCCCTGTTTCCAGCGCTCAACGCCTTCGCCGACGGCCACGATCGTGCCTGCAGCTTCGTGCCCGAAGATTTGCGGCGGGGCGACGAATCCGTGCTGAATCTTCTTGATGTCCGTGCCGCAGATGCCGCAGGCCGAGACGCGTATCAGCAGTTCGCCGGCCGAAATTCCCGGCACTGGCACCGGCTCCACGACCACGCGGCCCGCGCCACGATACACGGCGGCGCGCATGGTGGCCTGTGCGGAGTTGCGAGCCGCTTTTCTCGGATTGGCTGTGGCTACGGCTTCGGTCATATGGTTGCCAGCAATTCCGCTTTCGCGCCTTTGTAGCGCTCCGCCAGGCATCCGGCGTAGGCATCTAGAAACGCAGCCAGAGCTCGCGAGGCGCGGCGGCAATCGCGCGCCAGGCGCACGAGCGCGGGAAGCTGATGCGGCCGCAAGGCCAGTGCGCCGATCACGCGGCTCACGCGAACCTGACCGTTCGCGCCGCGCGTGGCGGCAAAATCGAAAGGCAGATCGAAATCCACGGTGTCCGCGATGGCGCGAATCGCGACCGCTGGAACTCCGCGGCGAGCCGCTTCGCTCAATACGGCGAGGCTTTCCATTTCGACGGCATCGGCGCGCTCACCCGAGTGTTTCTTGTCGGCAGCATGGGCCACGATTTCCCGCGCCGAGACGAAGCGCGCTGCTTGCCGCGCGCCGCATTCCGCGGCCAACATCAAGAGTTCGGGATCGCTGGCGATCGCCACCGGCTCATGCTCCTTGGTGACGACTTGGGCGACGAGGATGTCGCCGGTGCGCTGCCCAACCTGCAATCCACCGGCTAGGCCCGACGAGATGCAAACGTCGGCGCCGTCAGCAAGGGCGGCTGAAGCCGCTTGGCTCGCCAGACGCTCACCCATTCCGGTCACCACCGCTCGCACGATTAGGTCTCCTGCCGAATACTCGTACCACGCCGGCGCGGCGGACTGAACGCAACGAAAATTGCGCAATCGCCGCCACGGAGCGAACTCCGCATCCACCGCAAACGTGACCACAACCTTCATTTCTTCCCCAAACCCGCTCGCGCGCGGATGCGCTCAAATGTTCAAGCCGCGTGCGCGCGTTCCAATCGCTCGGCGCGGCCGGCGGCAACGTAACCGTTCGTTTCGTACCAGCGCACCGCACGGTCCAGCGCCGCTCGGACGGGAGTGGGTGCGAAGCCCAGCTCGCGCACGGATTTCGAGCAATCGACGAACATTTTGTGGCGCGCGATGCGCACGCCATCGATGGGAATCTGCGGTTCGCGACCCGTAAGGCGCGCGGCGAACGTTTCGGCGCACGCCGCGGCGAAGGCGATCGCGTGCGGCACGCGGAAACGCGGCGCCGGCCGGCCGCTCACTTTGGCCAAGGCATCGAGCAATTCGTGCAGCGTCAAATTTTCTCCGCCGAGCAGATAGCGCTCGCCGATTTTGCCACGCTCGGCCGCCAGCAAGTGGCCCGCTGCGGCATCTTCAACTGCCACAAAATTCAAACCCGTGTCCACGTATCCCGGCATGCGGCCATTCAGAAAATCGACCACGATCTTGCCGGTCGGAGTCGGCTTCCAATCGCCAGGGCCGACGGGCGTGGTCGGATTCACGATCACGACGGGCAAACCGCTGCGCGCCGCTTGCAGAACTTCCTGCTCGGCCAGAAACTTCGAGCGCTTGTAGGCGCCGATCATGTCGCTCAAGTGCGCTTCGGTCGTCTCGTCAGGCAGCGATTTCGTTCCGGGCACCGCAATCGTGGCGACGGTGCTGGTATATACGATGCGCACCACCCCGGCGCGGCGCGCGGCGTCCATAAGATTGCGCGTACCTGTTACATTGGATTCGTAGATCTCTTCTGGGTTACGCGCCCAGAGGCGATAATCCGCGGCCACGTGATAGACGAGGTCAACCCCCTTGAGCGCCGCGTCGAGTGAGGCGGAATCGCGCAGGTCGCCCGTCACGCGCTCGACGGCAAGGCCGGCCAGCGCCCGAAGGTCGCTCGAAGGCCGCGCAAGGACGCGGACGCCCTGGTCGCCCCGCGCCACCAACTGGCGCGCGACGTGGCTGCCCAGGAAACCCGTGGCCCCGGTGACCAGCGTGGTCATAGAACTCGCAGACTCCCGTCGGCGGAAACTAGCTCCTCCTGGCGCGCATCGGGCGGCGGAATCATGCCATCAACGCCAGCGCCGCCGCTGGGGCCGCCATTCGATCCCGCGGAATGGCCGTTGCCCTGGCCATCGGAGAAATGGCGCCCGCCCATGCGGCCGCTCATCTGCCACTTAAACATTTTCCAGGTGTCGCCCAGCTTGCGGTTCGCGCCCAGGATCGGCGAAGGCTCAAATCCCACGTGCATCATGCAATCGGCGCAGCGCGGATCGTGGCCGGGGCCGTACTTGGACCAATCGGTGTTATCGATCAAATCCCGATAGGACTTGTGGTGCTGATCGGTGATCAGGTAGCACGGACCTTTCCAGCCGCGGGGATTGAATGTCGGAGTGCCCCAGGCCGTGCAATCCAGTTCGCGTTCGCCGCGCAGGAAATCCAGATAGATCGGCGAAACCATCAGGTTGTACTTGCCGAGCAGACCGAGCGCCAGGCGGAATTTTTCGCGCACGTCTTCGCGAGTCATGAAGATGTCCGTCGTCTGCACCGCGGAATAACCATAGGCCGGCGAGAGCATGTAGCCATCCACGCCCAGGCCATCGAGAAATTGAAAAAGTTCGGCGATTTCTTCGAGGTCGGTTTCTTTGTAGATCGTGGTGTTCGAGCAAACCAGGAAACCCGCCGCCTTGGCCGCTCGGATGCCCTCAACGGCATCGCGGAAAACGCCATCGCGTTCGACGCACAGATCGTGCGTGCGCTCCATGCCGTCCAGGTGAACGTTCCAAAAGAAACTGGAGCTTGGGCGGAACTCATGCAGGCGCTTGCGGATGAACATGCCGTTGGTGCAGAGGATGATGTGCCGGCCGCGATCCAGAATCTCGCGCGTCAAGCGGCCGATTTCGGGATAAATCATCGGCTCGCCGCCGCAAATGGAAACCACCGGCGCGCCGGAGCTATCGACCGCGCCGAGGCATTCTTCGACGGTCAGCGATTCGCTGATGGTGGATTTATACTCGCGGATGCGGCCGCAGCCCGTGCACGTCAGGTTGCAGGCGTGCAGCGGCTCGAGCATCAGCACCATCGGGAATTTCTCGTTGCCTTGAAAACGATTCTTGGCGATATGCTTCGCCAGATTCACGGTCATTTTCAGCGGATATCTCATCGTTGGCTCAGGCTCCTCGCCTGCAGGCCGAGCGTTTCCGGCTCGACGCGCAATGCGCAAAAGGTGCCGCTCTGCTGCTCCAGGTTGCGATACCGGGCCAGCGCGTACAGCGGGAAATAATCTCGATACAGGTGATATTTCAAATAAAAGACGCGGGGAAAACCTGTACCCGTCGTCTCGTTTTCGTCCCACGAACCGTCGGATTTTTGCGTTTCGACCAGATGTCGCACCGCGCGCTTAACCGCGGGATCCGCCACGGGACCATCCGGGAATTCCTGCGTCTTGGCGGAGGCCAACAGGCCGATCAGGCCCCAAGCTGTTTGCGAAGGCGTGCTGGGACCTTTGCCCTTCAAAGACGCGTCGCGATAGGACGCAATCGTTTCGCCGAATCCGCCGTCGGCATTCTGCACTGAGCGCAGCCAGGCCACCGCTCGCTGGCAATATTCCTGCGCCGTCAGCGTAAGCGTCTCCAGAGCGCGCAGCACGCCGCTGGTTCCGTAGACGTAGTTGACGCCCCAACGGCCGTACCAGGAACCATCCGGGGTCTGGTCCTTCTTCAAGAACGCAATCGCGCGCCGCAAAACCGGATGCGTGGCCGGCCAGCCGTGGCGGCCCAGGCATTCGACGGCACGGGCGGTGACGTCGGCGGTGGAAGGATCGATCATCGCGTTGTGGTCGGCGAACGGAATCTGCGTGAGGAAGGCGCGATCGTTGTCGCGGTCAAACGCGCCCCACCCGCCGTCGCGATTCTGCATCGAGATCAGCCATTGCAGGCCGCTGCGAACAGCGGCTTCCATGCGCTTCTTGTCAGGAAAATCCACGCGCTGCAAGGCCATCAGCACGAAAGCCGTGTCGTCCACGTCGGGATAGAAATCGTTGCGGAACTCGAACGCCCAGCCGGCGGGCGCAGCGTCTCGATTCTTCACTGACCAATCGCCCAAGCCGACGATCTGATTGCCCAGCAGCCAATCGGCGGTGCGCACCAACGCGGGGTGGTCGGGCGGCAAACCGGCTTCTTCGAGAGCAACCAAAGCAATCGCGGCGTCCCACACCGGCGACATGCAGGGCTGCACGCGAATCGTGTCCTCTTCCTCGATTTCAAATCGCGCCAGTTGCCCGATTTCGCGCATCGTCAGCGGATCGTCCGGCGCGTGGCCCATGGCGACGAGCGCGAAAATCGCATTCATCATCGCGGGGTAGATGGCTCCCAAACCGTCGCTGCGCTCGAGATGATCCAGCAGCCATGTGCTGGCTTGGCGCACGGCGCGCTTGTGGAACGGCTTCCACGGCAGGCGCTCGTAAAGTTTGTAGGCGCGGTCGAGCGCCAGAAAGAAATTGCGCCAACTGAAGAAGCGATCGCTCCAGGCCAGCGCGGCCAATTTGTTTTCAGGATTGGCGAAAAGCTCTTCGATGCCGATAGGGCGTTCCAGCTTCCATTCGGGCTTGCGCGCATAGAGTATCGCCAGCGGGATCACGATGCCGCGCGTCCAGGAAGACATCTCGTAAATGTTCACCGCAAACCAATTCGGCAGGAGCATCAGTTCCGGCGGTACCGCCGGCACCATCTCCCAACCCACAGCGCCCACCAGAGCCAGATAGAAGCGTGTGTAGGAGTTGGCATGCTCAAATCCGCCCAGGGCGTGCACGCGTTCCCGCGCCTGGCGCATGTGCGGCGCGTTAGCCGAATGGCCGGCCAGCTTCAAAGCGACGTAGGCTTTAATTGTCGCGTTCAGCTCCGCGGGGCCGTTTTGGTAGATGTTCCAGCCGCCGTCGGCGAGTTGCCGCTGCAGAACGTATTTCGCCAGCTTTGCGACGCGCAACGGATCGGCCTTGCCCAGGACGTTCAGATAGAAGATGTAATCGGATTCCAGCGTGGTATCGGCTTCCAGCTCGCCCAGCCAGTAGCCTTCCGGCGCCTGGATGGAGAGCAGGTAATCCACGCCACGCTCGATCGCCTCCTGCAGGCGATCCAGCGCAGGCGACGCCTCAGCGTCGCGCGACACACCCGTTCGCGCGGGGTCTAGACCGAGTCTCGTTCCTACAGCCATATAGTAATTAGAGTCTCCGTTCTTGCTTTGAGATGCTTCGGAGGCCCCCTCCCTTACCACTACACGGCGTACACACTTCCCGTTGGCGTGTGCACTCCCCCTAATTTGCTGTGGGGCCCAGGAGCCTACGACAGATCCGCACCCGCGAATCCGCTCCCGGCGCCGGGAAGCAAGGAACTCACCAATGATTATCCGGGTGTTTGGGCACGGGGTCAACGTGGAATATACGGAATTTGGGAGAAGCGGTTCCGTGTGTAAACTGGGCAAATCGCGCCGCTACTGCTTAATTTCTTTGCTCTCGAGCGCCTTCACGCGCTCGGCGAGCGCGGGCAGCCTGGCCACCCATGCGTATCCCTCTAGAAGCTTTTCGATCGGCCGCGCCGGCGTGCCCCAGTAGACTCGGCCGCCCGGCAGTCTCTTATTCGACGGGACGCCGGCTTGCGCGCCCACGATTGCGCCATCCTCGATCATGCAATGCTCGGCAATGCCCACTTGCCCACCGATTACGACGCGCCGGCCGACGAACGAGGAGCCGGCGATGCCCGTCTGGGCGGCGACCACGGAATCTTCGCCGATGCGAACGTTGTGCGCGATCTGCACCAGATTATCGATCTTGACGCCGCGCGCGATCTCTGTGCGGCCCAGGGAGCCGCGGTCGATCGTGGCGTTGGCGCCGATTTCGACGTCGTCGCCGATTTCGACTTCGCCGACCTGTGGAAATTTCAAGTATTTCCCTTCCGCGGCCAGGACGTAGCCGAAGCCGTCGGATCCAATCACCGCGCCCGCGTGAACGATTACGTTCGCGCCGAGCCGCGCGCCGGGATAGAGCGTCACACGTGGATAAAGGCGGCAGCGCTCGCCGAGGCGCGCGCCTTTGCCGAGCACGCAATGCGCGCCGATCTCGCAGCCCGCGCCGATTTCCACGCCGTCCTCGATGACGGCGTATGGGCCCACACCCACGCCCGGCCCGAGCTTTGCGGACGGCGCAATCACGGCGGTGGCATGAGTCCCCTGCGCGATGGGCGTCGCCGGCAAAATCAACGCGGCGGCGCGCGCGAAATCGAATTTGGGCTCGATCGATTCGAGCAGCGTCTTGCCCGGCAACACCACGCCCGCCGGCACAATCGCGCAGCGCGCAGCCGATGCCGTGCCGCGGGCAGCCTGGCGCGGCGAATCGAGATAAATCAAATCCTCGGCGCGCGCGGTCTCGGGTCCGGCGACGCCGGAAACGCGAACATCCTGCCCGGTAAGCCGGCAATTCAATTGCTTGGCTAGTTCGGATGCTGTCGGCATCACGCCACCTCTCTTCGTTTCTTGCTCTCTTCTGCGTTCAATTCCCTATCGATCTCGGAAATCGCGCTCAGTGTGTCGCCGTGGTGGTCGCGCGAGCGCCGTACGGCGAAGTTTCGCCGTCCGCGGGGCGCTCTTTCCAGCGGCGATGCACCCACAGCCATTGGTCGGGATACTTGCGCACGTGCGCTTCGACGATTTCCATATAGCGCTGCGTGTTGACGACGACGTCGGCGGCTTCGTCGCCGGTGCGCACAAGCGCCAGCGCCGGCTGATAGGCCAGGCGATATTTGCGCGTCGCGGCGTCCCATCGCACAAAAGCCGGCACCACCGCGGCTCCGGTGTGCAGCGCGAAACGCGCCAGGCCCGCCGTGGTGCACGCGGGAATGCCGAAGAAGTTTACGAACACGCCTTCCGAGCGCGAAGTATTGTGGTCCGCCACAATGCCCACGGCGCCGTTGGCGCGCAGCACGCGCAGTACCGCGCGCGCCGCCTCGTTCTTATCGATCGGAATGTTTCCGCTGCCACAGCGGTAGCGATCGACGAGCGCATCGACGCGCGCATTGTCCACCGCGCGCACCAAGAAATGGATCGGCTCGTCATACAACGCATGCGCGTACGGACCCAGCTCCCACGCGCTGATGTGGCCGGTGAGCAGCAGAACGCCTTTTCCCAGCGCGTGGGCCGCGCGGAAATTGTCGAAGTCCTCGATCACGATCACGCGCTCGAGACTTTCCCGATTGAGCGATGGGAAATGTGCGAACTCAGCCGCAAGCCAACCTACTTGCCGAATCATTCCGCGAATCACGCTCTGGCGCTGCGCTTCGGACCAATCCGGAAACGCCAGGCGCAGATTCGCTTCGGCCACGCGGCGAAGCGGCGATCTCACAAAAAGGAGGAAGCGCGCGATCCAAACGCCCACGATCCGCGCCACGCGCCGAGGCAAAACTCCCAGAGTCTTCAGGAATAGCCACGCGGCCGCGACTTCCAGGCGCTCTTTCATGCGAGGCATTATGTAGGAGAAGAACGCCGCGATACCAGCGCCGCGCCGGGATCGATAGCGCGTCTAGCGCCGGGCGCGGCCGGCGGGCGGCAGATTCGAGAGGAAAAAACTGACGATGCGATTTTCATAGCTGTGCTTTTCTTCGTCCAGCATGTTGGCGTAGTTTCCCCGGTCCAACACTGCCTCTTCGGTCGGGTCCGGCGAAATCGCGAAAAGTTGGTGCGTGGTCGCGGCGAGATCGGGCTCATCCTCTGCTTCCAAATAAAGTTTCGGCACGCCGACCAGACGCCCCACGCCGGCCGAAAGCGGCGGCGCGCCGCGGTAATCGCGCGCCAGCCAATCGAAGTCCCAGCGCGTCGCGTGCGCAACCAGCGGCATCGCGCCCACACCGGAGCGCGAAACCAGCAGATCGAGTTCCTGGTCGGGTTGGTCGTACACCGATTCAACGGCGAACGCCGCGACGCGCGGATCCGATTCGGCCTCCACCATCGCGGCATACGCGCCGACGTTTGTGCCCCACACGCCGAAGCGCGCGCGATCGACGTCCGTGCGCTGCGCCAGCGCGTCAATCACGGCGTGCAACTCCGCCGCTTCCTGGTAGCCCAGCAACGAATGGCCGGAGTTTGTGCCTTGCGCGGAGAAATCGAACAAGAAGACGTTGTACTCGTGATCCTGCAGCGCGGAGGCCAGCGTGAGCAGATCGCTGCGGCTGCGCTGATAGCCGTTACATAGCACGACCGTCGGCGCACCCTCACGGCCGGGGAAAAACCAACCGTCACGGCTGCCTTCGCCGCGAACCTGGTAAGTGATGTCTTCGGGATGGCCGGGAAAAGTGGCCAGATCAATATCGCTGCGGGTCGCCACCGGAGCGACAATGTGGAATAACACGAATCCGGAAATCGCCAGCGTCGCTGCGGACCAAAAAAAAGCGAGCGCTAGCAGGGCGGCCAACAGCTTGGAATACCAATGCGTCGGATACTGGAATTCGGAGATGACGCCCATGCATTCGGTGGCCCGCGCAAAGGCCTCTTCGGCCCTCCGGCCGTTCCCCTCCACACCGGGAGTTCGGACCGGAGCTCCCGGTCGGCGCAGTCAAGATCTCAGTGAGCGCCCATTAGAGATAGCCACGGCGAACCCGATGGGCGCCAAGCAACGATTGATGACCCCAGCGGATGTTAACACAGTTGTTCGCGCCGCAACGGCGGTGCATCACCACATTCGCTCGGCACGCATTGCAGCGGCGTGGATTTCACATTTTCGAGCGCGGTGAAGTAGGATAGCAGGAGCGCGGCGCGAGATACCGGGATACGCTGTGCGCGAGCCGCCGCTTCCCCATGGCCATCGTAGACCTGCGCCAATTGAGCGCGCATCAACTGGAACCGTTGCTGCAAGAAGAAGCGCGCTACTGGCGCGAAGAGCTGCGCTGGGATTATCACAACTCTATCGAAGTGATCCGCCGCTTCGTGGACGCGCGATCGCTGGCCGGCGCAGCGGTGATCGAAGACGGACACATCGCGGGCTACACCTTCTACGTCATCGAAGAACACAAAGGGTTGATCGGCGGATTGTACGTCGGTCTGCGTTTCCCGCAGGCCGAAATGGCCAAGTTACTTCTGGGCGACGTCCTGAGCACCCTGCGCGCGATACCGCAAGTGTTCCGCATCGAAGCGCAGTTGATGCCGTTCGGCTGCCCGCTCGATCCGGCGCTGGCCTTCCACGGATTCCGCATCTCGATGCGCAATTTCATGATGCTGGAGCTGGAGCCATCGCACGACGGCGACTCGGCGGAAGCGCCGCCGATCGGGGCGTTCTCGCGCGGCAACGGACCTGGCGCGGGACTGGTTCTCGAGCATTGGGATCAGCGGCACATGAACGCTTCGGCGCGATTGATCCAACTGGCGTATGCCAATCATGTGGATGGCGAGATCAACGATCAATACCGCAGCGAATCCGGCGCGCTGAAATTCCTGAAGAACATCGTCGTGCTGCCTGGCTGCGGGCAGTTTTATCCCGAAGCTTCATTCGTGCTGCACGCGCCGCACACCGGCGAGCTTGCGGGCATCGTTTTGACTTCGACCGTGGCTCCCGGCGTGGCGCACACCACGCAAATTTGCGTGATACCGGGCTACCAGGGCCATGGCCTAGGCTCGCGCCTGCTGACCGCTTCGATCGATGCGCTCGTCGCGCATCGCTACACCGCGCTATCTCTCACCGTGACGGCATCGAACCGCCAAGCCGCGCGCCTCTATGAGCAATTTGGTTTTCGCACCGTGAAGAATTTCGCGGCCGGCGTCTGGCAAGCGGAGTGAAGTACGGACGGCGGTGACGCCGACGTACCGGAAATCTATTTTGCGTCGGATGCGGAAATTGGGCGCAGTGAGTAAGTGATTCGATTGATGTCGGCCTGTGAGGCTCGATTTATCGTGCCGTGCCCCACACCGACCACAATCACGATTTCGCGATCCTGCCCGTCGAAACCGTCGATGACCACCATTTCGTCTCGAGCTGGATCGCCCTGCTGGAATCCGCGAATCCAATTCGTCTGGAATGAGTAGAAGCCGTGCTTAACGTTAGTTGTCGAGATCGGCTTCAACAAAAGAAAAACCGCGTTGTCCACCATCTTGTTCGGGGATATATAAAAACGCAGATCGGCGGGCGTCAGGTTCACTATCGCCGAGCGTAACGCGTAATTCGATTGAGTGGCGTCCTTACCAAATACCGTCGCAACGTTAGCCTTACGACGGGCAGCTCCTTGCCTAAATATCTGCAACGCATTCGCCTGCCGTGCCGGGTCAAGAATGGCAATCACCTGCCCTCCCGAAAAAACGAGTCTCACGGCCGGCCCAAAATTGACCTGTTGTTTCACTTCGCTCCAAGGCGAGTCGAACTCGCAGCCGAAATAAGAGAACGTCTTTCGTGCAGGCGACTCGTTAGTCGGGGCGGGCAAGGGCCGCGGCACAATCCACAGGTCAGGCTCGTTCCTGACCTGCCACCTCACGATTAGGATCGAGGCAACCGGCTTGAAATAGAAAATCAGGAACACCGCGAGAAACACAGCGAGGATCGCGCCAGCGACGACAGCAATGGTTAACGAAATACTCGATATGCGCCGATCGCTCACGGAAATCGAAGTACCTTCTGAAGGATCTTACTTTATGAATCCACTATAGGGGAGAGTTTACACCCGCAGTCTGAAAATTCGTTCAGTGCTTGCTGCGATCCTTCAGCAGGCCTTTCAACTCGCCCATGAATTCCTTTACATCTTTGAAATCGAGATAGACCGAGGCGAAGCGCACGTAGGCGACTTTGTCGAGTTTCTTGAGGCGCGCCATTAAGTGCTCGCCGATTTCTTTCGTGGCGCGCTCGCGTTGTGGCGCTTCATTCACGAAGCGCTCGATTTCATCCACCAGCGATTCCAGCTTGGTGGTCGGCACCGGGCGCTTTTCGCATGAGCGCAACAAACCCTGCAGGATTTTCTGGCGCTCGAAGCGCTCGCGGCGGCCATCCTTCTTGATGACCATGTACGGGATTTCGTCGATGCGTTCGTAAGTGGTGAAGCGGCGGCCGCATTTCAGGCACTCGCGCCGGCGGCGAATCAGATCTCCCGCCCGGCCTTCGCGCGAGTCGATCACCTTATCGTCCGTGTGAAAGCAGAACGGGCACTTCACCTCGCGCCACCTTTCGCGCCATTGGCGCCCACGCCGACGTGTTCGCCTTCTTCTTCGGCAACCTGCTCGGCCTTCGCCAAGCGCCGAAGCTCGCCCATCGACCACCCTTCGCGGATCAGCAGCGGCAGGCCAACCAGAAGCGACGCCGCGAACGTCACCAGCCACAGCACGATCGCCGCGGCCGCCGCGGGCTCCGGATCGATGCCGAAAATTTGCGTGAGCGCGATGAAGCTGGCCACTTGCGCGCCGCCGCCGACGCCCGGCAATTGCAGCAACGAGCCAAGCATCGTCACGGCGAGCAGCAGCACGGCGCTGGCGTAGTTCAGGCCGCTGAATACGTCGCCCATGCTGCGCATCACCCACAAATAAATGCACGCCACCAGCAGCCAGTGAACGGCTGACAATCCCAAGGCAGAGGCCAAATCGCGCCAATCGCGAATGCCCTGCAAGCCTTCGCTGAAGCCGCTGAACTGCGTCGCCACGCGCCCGCGCCAGCCACCGGCGCGATGCCAACCGGCCAACCTGCGGTCCAAAGAGCTGGCGCCGCGATATCGGTGATACGTCAGCAGCGCGGCCAGTCCCAATAAACCCAGCAGCAAGATTCCGCCGCTGGCGCGCGCCTTAGTAACCCACGCGGCTTCCGCGCCGCCGTCCGTGAGTTGCCTTGCGAAAATCAGCAGCACCGTGCCGGCCATCACCGCCGCGGTGGCGAAATCCAGAATGCGCTCAAGAACATATATTCCGAATTGGCTGGCAACCGGAAAGCGCGTCTTGCGCGCCAGCAGCAGCGGCCGCACCGGTTCACCCGCGCGCCCCAGCAGAAAAATCGAAGCGAAGCCGATGATCGTGCCGGAATACACGCCCCAAAAACTCGATGTTCCCAGGTGGCGGCAGAAGCTTTGCCAACGCAGCGAACGGATCGCGTAACACGCGTAGATGCCAACGATGGAAACCAGCAGCAGCCAAAGATTGGCGTGCGCCAGCGCCTGCCCCAGCTTCGACCAATTGAAATTGCCGATGTGAAAGGCGCGCCTAGAGCGGTAGGCCAACGCCGCCAACACCACGATCACGAGCAGGACGAGAAGGACCTTACGAAGCCAACCACGCATCGGCCGCGAGCGTATCCGCTCGCCCGGTAGGTGTCAAGGAATCAACCCCGCCCCACGCCGCGCACACATCAACGCCTCCGCCCGGCCGCCTTGTCACCCGCGGCGGCGCAGACTAAGATGCGGCGCAACGCTGGGGAACATTTCACCCATCGGCTGCGTTTCATACTATGGAGACCGAGGAGCGACGCCCGAACGAGGCGGATGCTGCGTTGGAACCAGACAATCTACTGGTGCAGCACTGCCTGCGAGGCGAGAACTCGGCCTGGGAAGAACTCGTGAAAACACACACACGCCGCGTCTATAACCTCTGCTACCGATTCACCGGCGATCCGCACGCCGCCGAGGACCTGACGCAGGACGTGTTCATAAAGGTTTATCGCACGCTCGGCAGCTACAGCGCGGCGCAAGGCGCATTCACGGCGTGGATGAGCAGCCTCACACGGAATCTCCTGATCGACAATTATCGCCGCACCAAGCGCGATCGCATCACCGATTCCATCGATGAAGAGGCCACGCAGATGCAAGTGGAAGAAAAACCCGCCGCGGGCCGGCGTCCCGATCAAATCGCCGAGCACAGCGAACTACAGGCGCAATTGCAACACGCGCTGGGGCAAATGCCGCCCGATCTGCGCGAGGCCGTGATTCTGCGCGATCTGCAGGGCATGGATTATCGGGAAATTCGCGAAGCGTTGGGCGTGCCCGAAGGAACCGTGAAATCGCGCATCAACCGCGGGCGCATTGAGCTTGCGCGGCTGCTTGAACAAATGGGAGTGCGGCCGAGTTAGAAAAACAAGTTAGGAAAATATGATGACCACCGACCACACCAATTGGACTTGCGCGGAAACCGAGGACCGGTTTTCGGATTTCCTCGAAGGCTCGCTCGCCGCGGGTGACGTGGCGGCGTTTGAACGCCACTGCGCGGGCTGCGCGGCGTGCGCCACCCTTTCGGCTCGCGTTGGCGCGACCGTCAGCGAATTGCACGCGCTGCCGATGCTCGAAGAACCGACGCAGCTGGTGCGCGCGATTCTGGATCGCACAATCGGCGCGCGCGACGCAATCCGCGGCGCAGCCGCCGTACCCGCTCGCGAGCCTGCCGAAGAGCGCCGCGGTTGGTTCGATTGGATTTCCTCGCTCGCGCAACCGCAATTCGCTTATGGCGTGATGGCCGTGTTGGTCTCCGCGCTGGTTGTCTCCCACGCACTGCGCATTGACTGGCGCCGGCCAATCACCGCCGATCTCCAGCCCGAAAATATCTATCGCACAGTGAATCGCGATGGGCACATGGCTTTCGCGCGAGGCTCGAAGTTCGTTTCCGATTCGCGCATCGTGTACGAGATTCAATCGACCTTCGACACCGAGCCGGCGTCAGAAGCTGAGCCGCAGCCGAAGCCCGCGCAGCCCAGCCAAACTCCGGGGCAAAGCGAAGCCGCGCCGTCCGGCGGGACACACGATTCGAGCCGCACCATTCGCCCTGTAAACGCGATGCGGCACGCCGCAAGCGAAACAGCATCCTTCATGTTCGACATCAATTCGAGGAGCCTGCTATGAAATGCGCCACACATCCCGAAGCGGAAGCCACCGCGTATTGCCGCAACTGCGGCAAGGCCCTTTGCCCAGAGTGCACGCGCGATGTGAAAGGAATGTTCTACTGCGAGCCGTGCCTTGCGGCGCTGGTCGCGCGCCCTGCTGCGGCGGCGCGCGTAACACAGCATGCGCCCGCTGCGGCGTTCGGCTTGGGATTTATTCCGGGCCTCGGCGCCGTATACAACGGTGAATACACCAAGGCGCTGATTCACGTTGCCATCTTTATCGGCCTGGTCACGCTGGATTCGACCGGAATGCATCAACCGCTCTTCGGATTGCTCACCGCCGCGTTCTGCGTGTACATGCCGGTTGAAGCCTTTATCACGGCAAAGCGTCTGCACGACGAACAGGCCGCGGCGAGCTGCGTCGCGGCAACGCCCGCGGGCGAGCCAGGAGCGGCCGGCTCGGAAGTGACTGCACCGCCGGCCGCGCCGCTGGACCGCCGTCCCCGCTTGATCGGCCCTGTCATCCTGATACTTCTGGGTTTGATCTTTCTGGGTGATAGCCTCGGCTGGATGGATGCGGATCGCGTTTTCTCGCATGGCTGGCCAGTAATTCTGATCGCGGTGGGCATTTTCATGATCGTGAAGAAGACCTCGGGCGGGCGCTGACGCCGCCCGCGCGGAATGAAACGGGCGAATTGACGCAGGAGGGCTCTCTCTATGTCCGACAAGATTCGATGCCAGTGCAAGCGATGCACGATTGGCGGGCTGATGGGTCCGGTGGTTTTGATCACCATCGGCGTTCTTTTCCTTCTCGACCAGATGGTTCCGGGCATGAGTTTCGGCCGGTCGTGGCCCGTGCTCCTTCTTGCGATTGGCGCGGTGGAGTTGGCCAAGTCGTTGGCTTCTACCGAAGGCCACATTAGTTCGAAATCGTAGCGGGTGGCGCGGCGCGGAAATAATCGCGTGCGCGCGATGAGGCAAATGCAATCATGAGCGATCAACCTCGCAGCAGGCATTCGATTTTCGGCGGGCTGGTGCTGGTGCTGATCGGCGCGCTGTTCCTGATCCACAATTTCCACCCGCAGTTCGAGCTGTGGGATTTGCTTTGGCGCTGGTGGCCGCTGCTGCTGATCTTGCTGGGGGTTGCGCGGCTGATCGATTACGCGATCGCGCAGCACTCGGATAAGCCCGCGCCGCGCATCGTGAGTGGCGGCGACATCTTTCTAATTCTGGTTCTGCTCGCCGTGATCGCCGGGGTCGCCGGCGTGTACCACGTTCGCAGCCGCATGGGAGACGCGGACTTTTACCCTTCGAACTGGGGCAATCCTTACGTCTTCAGCGAACAAGTGCCGGCGCAAGCGGTGCCTGCCGACGCGCGCATCCAAATCTCCGATTTGCGCGGCGATATCTCGGTGCACGCCGAAGCCGTGGCGCAGATACTGGTGACGGCGAAGAAAACTGTCAGCGAGTTTAGCCAGAGCGACGCTCAGAAACGCGCGGACGCGGTGCATTTCGTAGTGATCGACAATCACGATGGAAGTTTCCAGGTCGAGCCGCAGGAGCAGGGGATGGACTCCCGGCACGTGCAAGTCGATCTAGACGTGCAAGTGCCGCAGAAGGCCTCCGTCACGGCGTCCACGCAGCGCGGCGACGTCGATATCGCGGGCCTGGCCGGCACGATTGAGAGCACCACGCACAACGGCGATATCGACGTGCGCGACGCGGGCGGCGACGTCACCGCCACAACCGATCACGGCGACGTACGCATCAACGGGGTCGCCGGCAACGTCCGCCTCACGGGCAAAGGCAACGAGGTCACGATTGAAAGCGTGAAGGGCGAGGCCGACGTCGAAGGCGAATTCTACGGCCCATATCGATTTTCCCAAGTTGCGAAGGGCGCGCGCATTTCGTCCAAGCGCACCGATCTGACGGTGACGGCGCTGCCCGGCACTCTCCAACTCGACGCCGGCAATTTGGAAATCCAAAATTCACCAGGCGATGTGACGGTGACCACGGCGAAGAACGACGTGCGCATCGAAGATATCTCCGGCACGATTCACGTGGATAATCAGGACGGCGATATCGAGGTGCGCTTCTCGCAACAGCCGCGCCAGCCGCTGAACATCACAGACGGATCAGGCGATGTTTCGATCACTCTGCCGGCGAAAGCCAATTTTCAGTTGGACGCGGAGTCGGAATCCGGCGACGTGAACAGCGAGTTTGAAGGCATCGCGACGCGCAAGGATGGCGATCGCTCGATTCTCTCGGGCCAAGCCGGAACGCGCGGGCCGTTGATACACATTTTCACCACTTACGGCGACATTCACATCCGCAAAGGCACGTGACACGCGTTATTGGTGAACTTTGAGCGCGGGCTGTCGCTGAATACCTAGCGCAAGCTAGCGCTCGACCATTTTCTCAAGCGTGGCGAAAAAGTCCGGATAAGAAACCGCCGCGCATTCCGCATTATCGATCACCGTCGGACCTTCCGCTCCCAGCGCGGCCACGGCAAACGCCATCGCCATGCGGTGATCGCCGCGCGTCTCAATCGCCGCGCCGTGCAAGCGGCCCGCGCGCCGGCCCTCCACGCGCAATCCGTCCGGCCGCTCATCGACCGTGGCGCCCATCCGCCGCAAATTTTCGACGATCGCCGCAATGCGGTCACTTTCCTTCACGCGTAATTCCGCGGCGCCGCGAATCTCAATTCCCTGCTCGGTATACGGCCCGAGCGCCGCGAGCACCGGCAGCTCATCAATCAATTGCGCGATCGCCGCGCCTTCGATCACGCCTCCCGCCAGCGGCGCGTCGCGCACAGCGAGATCGCCCACCAACTCGCCGCCCTCGCTGCGCACGGAAACCGCTTGCACCGCGCCGCCCATGCGCGCCAAAGCATCCAGCACCGCCGTGCGCGTTGGATTCAGTCCGACTTCGTGCACCAGCACATTCGATTCGGGCAACACGAACGCCGCCGCCAGAAAAAACGCCGCGGAGGAAAGATCGCCGGGCACCGTCAGGTTGCGCCCCGCCAGCTTAGAACCGCCGGCGACCCGAATCGCATGCCCTTCGCGAATCACCTCGGCGCCGAATTCCTCGAGCGCCAATTCGGTGTGATCGCGCGTCGGAACGTCCTCGATCACAGACGTCACGCCCTCGGCGAACAACCCCGCGAGCAGCACGGCGGATTTCACCTGCGCGCTGGCCACCAGCAATTTGTATTCGATCGCATGCAACGGCACGCCTTCGATTTCGAGCGGAGCCACGCCGCCTTCCCGCGCGCGTATCCGCGCGCCCATCTGCGTGAGCGGATCGATCACGCGGCGCATCGGCCGCCGCCGCAACGACCGATCGCCATCCAGCTTCGATTTGAATGCCTGCCCCGCCAGCACGCCGGCGAGCAAGCGCATCGTCGTGCCCGAATTGCCTGCGTCCAGTGTGCGCCGCGGCGCGCGCAATCCCTCAGCCGGCGCCCCCGCGAAGCGCACCACGTCGCCGCGCTGCTCGATTTCGATGCCCAGGCGCCGAAAACATTCCAGAGTGCGCCGGCAATCGTCCGCTGCGGAAAAATGCGCGATCTCGCTTGCGCCGCTCGCGAGCGCGGCCAGAATCGCGTAGCGATGCGAGATGGATTTATCCCCCGGCACCGCCACCGCGCCGGATATCGTCCGCGCCGGAAAAATCTTCTGTTTCGTCACGCGAGAATCTTAGCACGCCGCGCGCTCAGCCTCTGCAACGCGGCATTCCCTATACGCATCCCTATATGTGCACACGTGCGCCGGATCACCCGTCGATCGCCGGTCGGGCCGCGCATTGCTTCATGCTCAAGCCGCGCGTATCATCGGTGATTCATGTCTCTCGTTAGAATTATTCACACTATGCAAAACTTTCGCTTCGCTGCGCGCGCCGCCCGATGGCTCTGCCTCGTGGCGCTTTTCGCGGCGGCGCCGATTTCGCTTCGCGCCGCCGATGCGCCGGATATTTTCCCGCTCGATCAAGTGAAGCCCGGAATGACCGGCGTGGCCTACACGATTTTCGCCGGCGACAAGATCGAATCGTTCGATCTGGACGTCATCGGCGTGATGCCGAATTTCCTCGGCCCGAAGCAAGACATCATCCTCGTGCAATTGAAAGGCCCTGAGGTCGAGCACACCGGCGTCGTCGCCGGGATGAGCGGCAGCCCGGTATACATCGCAGGAAAGCTCGCCGGCGCGCTTTCGCTCAAGCTCGGCGTCTTCGCCAAGGAGCCGCTGGCCGGCGTCACGCCAATCCAAAATATGCTGGACGCGAATCCGCCCGCCGGGCCCGCACCCTCGAATTCCTCCGACGCCGCGCCGACCGCCGGCCTGCGCTACGATCTGCCTCAAGAATTCGCCGCGCGCGCAGGCGCCGGCGACCAAACCGATTATCTGGAGCCCATCGCCGCGCCGCTGATCTTCTCCGGCTTCAGCGCCGAAGCTATTCACCAATATTCGGATCAGATGGCGCAGTTCGGCGTCGAGTCCGTGCAAGGCGGCACATCGCCGGCGCAATCGGACGACGCGAAGATCGTCCCCGGCGACATGGTTGCGATCACGCTGATCAAGGGCGATCTTTCAGTGGACGCCGCGTGCACGGTGACGGCCATCATCGGCGATCGCGTGCTGGCCTGCGGCCATCCGGTGCTCGGATTCGGCGCGATCTCATTGCCGATGGCGCGCGGGCGCGTGCTCACCACGCTGGCTTCCGATTACGAATCCACGAAGATCGTCAACGTCGGCGGTGAAATCGGCGCGTTCGATCAGGACGTCGTCTCACGCATATCCGGCCGCTTGGGCGGCCACGCGGAAATGTTGCCGATGGAGCTTGACCTCGACACGCCCTCCCGAAAAAAAGAATTTCATTTCCAAGTCGCCGCGAATCCGAAGCTCACGCCAATCCTGGTGGGGTTGGCGACGATGAACGGCGTCACGCAGAACGCCGTGTACAGCGAAGGCACCACGCTGCGTATGACGGCCACGATCGATATCCAGGGCCACACAAGCGTGCAGCTCGATAACATGTTTGCGCCCACCGACGCATTGGTTCCCGACGGCGCGTTCGTCGCCGCCATGGTGCAAAGCGCGTTCGCGCAAGTTTTCTCGAATCCTTACGAAATTCCGCACGTAGAGCGCATTCGCGTCAGTCTCGAAAGCATTCCCGATCGCCGCGTGGCCTCGATCGCCGGCGCGTGGTCGGAAAAGACCGAAGCCCGCCCGGGCGAGTCCGTCGTGATCAAAGTTCTGCTGCATCCCTATCGCGGGGCTCCGGTGATTCGCGAAGTTCCGATCACGATTCCCTCGCAAGCCGCGCCGGGCACAACGATGCAGATTCTGGTGAGCGATGCCGCCGCGCTCGATCGCCGCACCAATCCCTTCGCGGCCGCCGCGTTCGGCCGGCTGAACGGCCTCGAGCAGATGATTACCATGATCAATCGCGAACGCCGCGACAATTCCCTGTACGTCGCGCTGCTCGATAACAATCCGACGCTCTTGGTGGAAGACAAAGTTCTGCCCAACGCGCCGCTCGACGAAATCAACGTGGTCGATGGCCGCCCCGGCGCCGGCAACACGCTGATGCTGCGCGATTCCAGCGCCGGCGAATGGTCCGTGCCGATGGACGAAGTGGTTTCCGGCTCGACGACGATTTCAATTCGTATTCGGTGAGGCGTTGACGCGTTGGCGCAATGGCGAGTTCGCCCATCCGCGGGGCCGCGTAAATTTCCAGTGAGGATTTCGATGAACCACCAGACGAAATTATTGACCAAGCGCCTGAATAAATTTCCTATGCGCCGCGCGCGTGTTTCCGCCGCGGCACTCGCCGCGCTCGGCATGCTGCTGTGCGCCGCGCTGCCGCTCGTCGCCGAGCACACCCGCTTCTGGCGCCAATCGCGCTACGACGATTTCCAGAAAGGCACCGCGCACGGCGTGGCCATGCGCAGCGACGGCAAACTCCTGCTGGCTCCGAAATTTGCCGATTTCGGCGACGCCAACCTCGCGTACCTCTGGGCCCTGCGCTTCGATTCCAAGGGCAATCTCTACGCCGCGGGCGGGTCCAGCGCCAAAGTCGTCAAGTTCGACGCGCAAGGCAAAGCCACAAAATTCTTCGAGTCATCCGAAATGTCCGCGCAGGCCCTGGCGATCGACGCGCACGACAATCTCTACGTAGCCACTTCGCCGGACGGCAAGGTTTACCGCGTCACGCCCGCTGGCCAAAGCTCCGTCTACTTCGATCCGAAAACAAAATACATTTGGGATTTGGCGCTCGATTCCGATGGAACGCTGTACGTCGCCACCGGCGATACAGGGAAAATTTTCGCCGTCGCGCCTGGCGGCACCGGCAAACTCTTTTACTCCGGCGACGAAACGCATATTCGCGTCCTCGCGCTCGATGGCCACGGCAACTTGATCGCCGGCACGGAGCCCAACGGCCGCATCCTGCGAATTTCGCTGGCGGCTCTACCAGCTCAGCCCGCCGCGCCTCCCGTATCGGCTTCCGCGGCCGCCGCCAAACCCGGCTCCGCAATGCCCGCGCCGGAAATTCCCGGCCGCCACGCATTCGTCATCTACGAAACAGACAAGAAGGAAGTGACCGCGCTGGCCTTCGATCCGCAGGGCAATCTCTACGCCGCGGCCATCGGCGAAAAACCGCGCGTCACGCAACCGCTGCCAAACTTTCTCGCGCCTCAAAACACATCGCAGCAGTTGTCCGCGCCGACGGTCACGTTCACCAACCAGGAATCAACCACCGCGCAACCTTCGCCGACCACGGTGACGCAAACCCAAACTCTAAACTTCGTTCCCTTTCCTTCGGTCACCTCCAGCGCTGTTTACCGCATCGCGCCGGACGGTTCGCCGACCGAGCTGTGGTCCTCGCACGAGCTGCTGGTTTACAGCCTCGGCCGCAGCCAAAGCGGCCAATTGCTTTTGGGCACGGGCAATCATGGCGCCGTCCTCGCGCTCGACGGCAACCAGGTGTATTCGCAAATCGCCACGACGGCTTCGGAACAAGTCACGGGTCTCGCCTCGGCGCCGAATGGCGCGGTGTATCTCGCAACCGCCAATCCCGGCAAAGTCTTCTCCCTCGGCCCGGGCGATGCGCCGGAAGGCACGTTTGAATCGCAGGCCTACGATGCTCGGAATTTCTCGCGCTGGGGCCGTCTCTCGTGGTGGGGCGAAGGCGCCGGCGAAAATGCCGCAGGCGCGGGAGCGCGCGTCGAACTCTATGCACGCTCCGGCAATACTTCCACGCCCGATGACAATTGGAGCCCGTGGTTCGGCCCGTATCGCGATCCAGCGGGACAAACTGTTGAATGCCCCGCCGCGCGCTTCATCCAATGGAAAGCGGTATTGACGCGCGGAGCGGCGCCGGCTTCGTCCGCTTCGCCTGAAGTAGATTGGGTCAGCGTGGCGTATTTGCCGAAGAACGTTGCGCCCGTCATCAACTCCGTCGTGATTCAGGATCCCAACGTGCGCGTGCAAGGTCCGAACACTGGCGGCGGAGGAATTTCCGGCGGACCGACTCCAGTGCAACTGCGCCTTCCCACTTCGCCGAACGCGGCTGCGCCCCAGTTCGAGACCATCGCGAGCCAAGGATCGTCCGGCCGCTTCGAGCCCCCGCCGCAAGGTTTCCGACAAAAGGGTTGGGAATCCGTGCTGTGGAACGCCAGCGACGAAAACGAGGACACGCTCGAATATTCCATCTATTACCGCGGCGAAAGCGAAACGGCGTGGAAGCTGCTGAAGGACAAAATCGACCAGCGCTTTTATTCCTGGGACGCTTCGACGATGCCCGACGGCGCTTACTACCTGAAGATCGTCGCCTCCGATGCGCCATCGAATCCGCCCGACGGCGCGCTCACGGCGGAATACCAATCCGATCGCTTCCTCGTGGACAACACGCCGCCGGCCGTCACAGGTCTCGCAGCCGAGCCCGGTGCCGCGAGTGCGCACATTCATTTCGACGCCAGCGATCCCGGCAGCTCGATCGCGCGCGCGCAATACAGTCTGGACGCCGGCGATTGGATTCTGGTGCTGCCGGTGGGCCAACTCAGCGACGCGCCGCAGGAAAAATTCGATTGGACGCTCGATGGCTTGGCGCCCGGCGAGCATACCGCCGCCGTCCGCGTCTCCGACGAATACGAAAACGAGACCAGCGCAAAAGTGACGTTCAGCATCGCGCCCGCAAAGTCTCGCTGAGAAGTCTGCCGTCGCCTGTCTCAGCGAACCTCAGGCATCTCTGCGCCTCTGCCTGCTTGCCGGCAGGCGTTATCTTTCAGTCTTTAGTCTTTGGTTTTTCCCTGCTCTGCCGCGCGCGCGCCCTCAGCTCACCCAGCGCTCGGCCCTCGCCCCGAACTCACACTGCTCGATGCGCAGCCCCACGCCCAATTGTCGCACCAGCCGCCCGGTCGGCTCGGCACGCACCACCCGCGCAATGCAACGCGCCTCGCGCGGCTCTCCTTTCAGGAGTTTTGCCGGCAATTTCATCCATAGCACCAACACGCATCCCACTGTCAGCGGAAAGTCAGTGGTGAAGTAAACCCCGAATTGCGAAACGTTTTCCGATTCGGCTTGCTGCTCCGGCATGTCCAGACTGCCCAGTGGCCGGAACCGCAACGGAATCCGCAACTCAGTACGCGTCTCGCGACGCCGATTTTGCGCTTGCATGATTTCCTCCGCGCGCGCAGGAGAGGGGCGCGAGCGACCTCAGACTGGAAAGGGGAATCCGATTCTAGCGCACCACGACGCCAACGCAAAGCCGCCGCGCACGCGCGGTGGGCGAATGGCACACCCCGGAAACGCGGAGCGAGTGTGCATCCGACGGCAAGCAATTGTGTTGGGAAAATCTTGGGCGAGAGTGAAAGTTTCGACCGCGCTAATCGACGGGCTTCCAATCCTTCGGCGGGAAACTAATCTGCCAGAAGCCGGGCGCGGGTTCTATGAATTCCACGGGGATCAGGAATCCTTCCCTGCTTTCGGGCGGAGTGCGGGTCACGCGAGCGGCGGCGTGTTCGCGAGTGCGCTCATTCGTCACTTCCAGTTGCGTATCGATCGCCAAAGTTTGCGGAGCGGCCAGCATGGCGCCTTGCGAATTCACGGCCACCGTGTGCGCCGCGAACGTCACGGGCTTCCCGGCCAGCGTCACTTTCACCGTCACAGGCAGCCGAATCACCACGCGCTGGCTGCGCCGGCGATCTTCGACGGGAGCCGTTGTGGCCTTCCACATGTCTTGCCCTTTGGTCTCCGTCATAGCTCCAGCCCCCAGAAGTCCATTTCCGGCTGGATCAACTCGATCCCCAATTCCCAGCCATCGGACTGTTTTTTGCCCCGCCACACAACCACCCCTGCGTTTGATACGTTGTTCGCAAGGTTCGTCACGCGTATCGATTGCTCAATCTGGATTTCTGCGGGAATTGTCAGCAGGCAGCCATAAGGCCCTACGACGCGCGTATGCGTCTTTTCCTGGCAGGATTCACCGCTCGTGCCTTGCCACTCGATCGTCACCGGCACGCGTGAATTCAGGCGCACGCCTCTGCGCTTTTCTCTGCCCTGTAGATGTGCGCCTGCGAATTCAGAATTCCGCATTGGATGCGGCCTAAAACCTCGTGCCCTTCCGCGTGTCTCGCTCGCTTGAGGTACCAAGCGGGCGTCGCATTCCCTTCTGCCGGGTAGGAACGCACTCTCCACTGATATCCAGGCTAGATGTGCGCTCAGACGCGGTCAATAGTACGAGAGCCTCAGCCATTGCGCGGGCGGAATCTGTCCCGAAGAACAGCGAAGAACAGCAAGGACGCCAGTTCGCTCGCGGAACTTTGCAGGCACGGTCTTTTCTGATAGAAACACTCTCGTTCGGCCTTGTCTGCCGAATTGGATTGAATCTCCGTCGATTCTCCGGCGGATGTCCACTAGGGGGCATCTCCAATGAAATTCCGAAGTCAATCGGTTCGCTGCTCGCGCACCGAACCGCTCGCGGCACAGTCGCCGCGCCGTGTGCGCGCGCTGCTGATGGCGCTCGCCGCGTTTTGCATCGTTGCCGCTTGCTCGAGCGCCGTTCGCGCGCAAGATTCGCAATTACCATGGTCGCAACGCATGGCCAACTCCACGCTTCAGCGTTGGCCTGACGGCCACTTCGCCCCGCCCAACGCGCACTGGGTGTGGAACTACGAAATGGGAACGCTGCTGCAGGGCGTCGAATCCGTTTGGTACTCCACTGCCGACGGCGATTATTTCAAGTACATCAAGGACTCCGTCGATCAGTTCCTTTCGCCCGACGGCACCTCGATCCGCACCTACGATCCCTACAACGGCTCGCAGGAATTCGCGCTGGATGATGTTCGCCTGGGCAACCAACTTCTGCTGCTCTACGCCGTGACGCAGGATAAGCGCTATTACAACGCCGTCACGCTTTTGCGCCGTCAGCTCGCGCAACAGCCGCGCACGCCCGAAGGCGGCTTCTGGCACAAGGACAAATATCCGCAGGAAATGTGGCTCGATGGCCTGTACATGGCCGAGCCGTTCTACGCCCAATACGCGCACACGTTCAATGAGCCGCAGGATTTTGCGGACATCACGAAGCAATTCGTTCTGACCGAAGCGCGCCTGCGCGATCCCAAGACCGGCCTGCTCTATCACGGCTGGGATGAATCGCGCGTGCAACCCTGGGCCGATAAAACCACCGGCGACTCGCCGATTTTCTGGTCGCGCGCAATGGGCTGGTACATCATGGCGCTGGTCGATACGCTTCCTTACTATCCGGCGAACGATCCGGGGCGCGCAAAACTTGTCGCGATTCTCAATCGCCTCGCGGCGGCCATCGTGAAGTATCAAGATCCGGCCACCGGCCTCTGGTATCAAGTGACCGACGAGCCCACGGCACCCGGCAACTATCTTGAATCCTCCGCGGCCTGCATGTTTGTGTACGCGCTCGAGAAGGGCGTGCGCGAAGGATTTCTCCCCGCGCATTATTTGGACAACGCCACGCGCGCCTACCAAGGCGTCTTGAAACAATTCGTCACGGTAGATGCGAACGGCGCCGTCACTCTCACGCGCACGGTGAAAGGCGTGGGCCTAGCCGCCGACATGTCGCGCGACGATAGCTTCCACTATTACGTCACCACGCCCGTGATCGACAACGACCCCAAAGGCATCGGCGCGTTCCTGATGGCCAGCGTCGAGATCGAATCGCAGCCGCTGCAAGCCGTCGGCAAAGGCAAAACGCTGCTCTTCGATGGCTGGTTCAACAGCCAGACGCGCAAAGACGCCTCCGGCCAATTGGTTCCTTACCATTACAAAGAACACGACAAGTCCAACCAGGGCTACTCGTTCTTCGCGCACATCTGGCACACCTACGGCGTCACCACCAGCACGCTGACCGTCGCGCCCACGCTGAAAAATCTCGCGCACGCAAATATTTACGTTGTCGTGCCGCCCGATGTGCCGCTGTGGAATCCGAAGCCGAATTACATCCAGGCGGGCGATGCCGCGCAGGTCGCGCAATGGGTGCGGCAAGGCGGCGTGCTCCTGATCATCGCCAACGATCCGCTGAACACCGATCTCCCTGGCCTCGATCGCCTCGCCAAACCGTTCGGCATTCAATTTCAAAACGTTACGCGATTCCACCAAACCGATACCGATCCTCACTCGCTGGGCAAAATGGATGTCCCGGTCGGCCCAATCTTCCACTCTGCCCACAAGTTCTTCATGAAGGACACAACCGATCTTTCGCTCTCCGGCGACGCCAAGTCCGCGCTCACCTACAACAACATCGTTGTGATGGCCTCCGCGAAATACGGCAAAGGCACCGTCTTCGCCGTCGTCGATCCGTGGATCTACAACGAATACACCGACGGCCGCAAACCGCACATGGAGGGCTTCGACAACTACGCCGGCGGCTGGGAGTTGGTGCGCTGGCTCATCGAGCAGGTCCCGCCCGCGCCGCACACCGCCGCGAAACCTGCGTCACCGGCAACGCCGACGCCGTGATCTTGGTCGTTTCTGTCTCTGTACGTAGGGGCGGAGCTTGCCTCCGCCCGCTTCTGTTCCGTCGAGCAGTCTCGAAAACTGAGGGCGTTCCGTTCCCTAACGACACGAGGAGAAAAACATGAGATCCGCCGCTTTCCTTGCAATCGCCGTATTCGCACTCGCCGCCGGCGCCCAAGCCCCCAGCCGCACCGACTATCGATCGTCGCAAGATATCCAGTCGACGCTCGCGACGTTGCTCACCCAATCGCAAACTTCCGGCTACGCCAGCGTCAAGCAGTTCGATTCCGGCTCGCACTCCCTGGCGCTTTCCGTGCGCACCAAAAGCGGCGGCGGCGAAATCCACGCCCATTTTGACGACATCATGATCGTCGTCGATGGCGCCGCAACCGAACTCACCGGCGGCACGGTCGTCGGCGGTGAAACCAGCGCCGACGGCGAAACCCGCGGCACAAGCGTCGCCGGCGGAACGCCGCAGCCCCTCGCGAAGGGCGACATCATCCACATCCTCGCCGGCACGCCGCACCAAATGATCGTCGCCCCCGGCGGCTCGATCCGCTACATCGTCGTGAAGATCAAAGAGCCGTAGCGCGCCGTCAAACGCTTGCCCAAACGCACCCATCGCGTTTAGCATCAAAGACCCATACCCTTGATCGCCCAAAGCACGGTAAACTCGGAGCGCAGCCCACTAACGGAGAGAATATGAAAACATTCGAAGTTTCGTTCCACTATCAAGATCGCAACAACGCAACCCAGGCATCGTCCTCCAAAGTCGACGCCTCCAGCCTCCCCGGCGCCGTCGCCAAAGCCACGCGCGAATTCGTCAAGCTATTGGACCGCAAACAGCGCTTCGATATGAATAAGAACGGCCTGGAAATTAAAGCCGTCGCTGTCGCCAGCGCGGAAAAAGAAGCCGCCTCTTCGTAACCATCCGCCGGCGAAAAAATTCAGCCCAGCCAAGCTGTGCCGTCTCGCGGCGCCTACGGCAGCCGCCCCAGCCCCTGCGCGTCGCCGGCCCCGGTCGGCGCGCCCGCGCCATTCGGCTTTCTCGCCGGCGCGGGCGACCACCCGGCGCGCAGAAAATCTGCCAGAGACATCGCGCGAAAATCCTTCGGTGCTTCAAACGCGGATTCGTCGATCAGCGCGCCCGACACCTCCACTGCCTCCGAATCGACCTCCAACACCGCGGCGTTGGGATCGAGAGCGGTGTCCGAAAATCCCTGCCCCTTCAATATCGGCGCAATCTGCGCCAGCACCGGCGCGTAGATTTCCACATCGGCTTTTAACATTAGCCTACGGTCTTTCACCGCGTCCGCGATCAGTGCCATAACGCCCGCCGCAATCCCTGGATACTTTGCGAGTGCTTTCTGTGCTCCAGGTTCAAAGGCTGCCAAAACGTCCGCGGCCTGCCTGAAATCCCCCATCTGCGCACCCACCAGTTCGGCCAGCGCCGGGAACCGATCGATTTCCGCCTGCGTTGGACGCCACGTGTGCATCACGATCTTCAGCAGTGTGATCGGCGCTCCCGGCGCCACGCCCGCGGCGGCGCCATTCGGAATCATCGCCAGCATCGCCGGCGGCAGCGTCACATTGAGCGAAAGCGTCGCCTCCGTTTCATCGGTCTGCAATCCCAGCACCATGCCGGTGCGCCCGGTTTTCTGCGATGAATAGGTTGTCGTCATCGACTGTAGAAATATCAGCGCCTGCGGCGGCAGATTCGACCCCGTAGGCACCTGCGCCATCAGTTGATCGACCGCATCCGCCAGATTCCCCGTCGCATACGCTTTGCTCTCGGAATTGATCAGCGTAAGTTGCATTGTTTTAATATCGCAGATTGCGGTGACGCCGCCGCTCGCCGATTCCCACTTGCCGTTTTTCACGCGCGTCGTCCGCGGCCCCGGCGCCACCTTCGTCAAATCCAGCGGCGGATTTGACCGCGCCGCAGCCGCCTTGATGAGCGGCCCGAACTCCAAGCTCGAGTCATACGTCATCGTCCCATCTGCAGCCACCACCGGCGCCATCGCCAGCAACGCCGCCACAACGCAAAGAAGTCGAACTCGCACGATGTTTCCTCCGATTCCTCAGCCGCCGCCCTCGATCCCAACTCTGCGAGACGCGCGATCCCACTCAACGCCAAATCTTGTAGCACATAACCCCGCGCGCCGCAGCCCTTCCGCCGCCGAGCGTGTGCCCATTCCGTTTTCCTCTGTGCTCTCTGTGCCCTCTGTGGTAAAAGTCTTTTCCGCCCTCTTCCTCTGCGAGTCTCTGGCTCCTCTGCTCCTCAGCGTTATCTTTAATCTTTTCCCCGCCGTCATCGCTCCAGCCACGCCGCAAACGGATATAATCCCCGAATGATTCCTCCATCGTACAAACCGAAAAAGAAATATATGGAACTCGCCATCGCCGAAGCCAAGCGCGCCGGCGACCGCGGCGACTACCCCATCGGCGCCGTGATCACGCGCGTCACCGGCAATCGCGAAGTGGTCATCGCCAACGCCGGCAATCGCGTGAAAACCTCCGGCTCCAGCATCAAGCATGTTGAGCTTGAAACTCTGAAATACGTTTCCAGCGGCTACGGCCGCTACCTCACCGACTTCGTCCTCTACTCCACGCACGAGCCCTGCGCCATGTGCGCCGGCGCGTGCGTGTGGTCGCGCATCGGCGCCGTGGTTTACGGCGTGTCCCAGCAGGACATCGCCGCCTACGGCCGCAAGCACGGCACCGACGAATACAAGTGGCGCGCCTGCCTGATTCCCTGCCGCCTCGTCTTCGAGCGCGGCAATCACGTCATTCCCGTCTTCGGTGGCTTTCTCCGCCGCGACTGCCACAAACTTTTCAGCTACCACAAACGCGCCGCAATCTGAACGCCGCGCCGCTCCGCCTGCCTCTGTGCCCTCTGTGGTAAATCCTCCGTCGCTTTCCTCCGCGAATCTCTGGCTCCTCTGCGCCTCTGCGTTATCTTTTTGCTGATTGATGACGCCTTCCCCAATCGACTACAATTCGCCCTTCCACTCCTCGGAGGCTCCATGACCACCCCACTCTCCACCGAAGGCGCTCCGCCCCACGTCGCCGCCGACCAGCCCTACATCATGGAGTACTACTACAAACTCCCCTGGGGCCGTCAGCAAGAGTTCCTCCAACTCTTCCTGAAAAACCACTACCCGCTGCTCAAAAAAGGCGTCGAGAGCGGCCGCATGCTCTCCGTCAAAATCGCAACTCCCGCCAATCACATGACCGAAGACGCCCGCTGGGACTACCGCGTCACCATCGTCTTCAAAAATTCCACCGCCGCCACCACCCACGATCCCAGCAGCGACGCCATCACCAAACAGCTCTGGCCCGATCAAGAAACTTTCCAGCGCGAAGAGCAGCGCCGCTTCGAGATCCTCCTAGCCCACTGGGACCTGCCCGTCACCGACATCACGCCCGCCGACCATTGATCACAAAAAGAGCCCGGGAGAGCAGCCGTTGACCTTAGTACCACAGGCCGGCGGTCCGCCGAGGCGGGCACTCCTGCCTGTGCGCCTTCGCACTTTTTCTTTGCGCCTCCGCCCCCTCTGTGCTCTCTGTGTCCTCTGTGGTGATCCCTCCGTCGCCTTTCTCCGCGAACCTCTGGCTTCTCTGCGCCTGCCTGCCGGCAGGCAGGCCTCTGCGTTATCCTACACGGGAGACACCGATGCCCAAGAAACTCAAGCCCGTCCATCCCGGCGAAATTCTGCTGGAAGACTTCATGAAGCCTCACCATCTGAGCATGAACCGCTTGGCCCTGGACCTGCGCGTCCCGGTCACTCGCATCGCGGACATCGTCGCCGCTCGCCGTGGCATCTCCGCTGACACCGCCCTGTGCTTCGGCCGCTACTTCAAAACCAGCCCAGAATTCTGGGTGAATTTGCAGACGCGCTACGATCTCGATGTCGCCGAAGACGAAACCCTCGCCGAAATCGAGCGCGACATCCGCCAGCTCCGAGCGCACGCACGTCAGGCGTAACCCAGGCCACCACGCAGCCCGAGTTGCGAGGGCCAACTGCCCAAATGCAAGAATGCGTGTGTTATCCTTAGGCTTATGGAGATCACCCTCAAGATCCCGGACGACCTTGCGCGCCAAGTCGCTTCCAAAGGGAAGGATCCCGCGCGCGTCGCACTGGAAGCTTTGGCCCTTGAGGGCTACCGCACAGGACTCATGTCCGAATCCGCCGTTCGCCAAATGCTGGGCTTCGAGACCAGAATCGACGTGCATGCTTTTCTAAAGCAGCACGGAGTTTACCTCCATTACGATGTCGCCGATTTGGAGCAGGACCAGGCGACCGCCGAACAATTGCGCGCAAAGCTCCAACACGAAGAGTCGTCCCGTAATCCCCGCCTGGGATGATCGTCGTTGCCGACACCTCGCCGCTCAACTACCTGATCCTCATCGAAGAAATCGACATCCTTGCAAAAATGTACGGCACGGTGGTGATCCCCCGTGCCGTGCGCGAGGAGCTTCTGCGCCGTTCAGCGCCGGAGGCGGTTCGGAAGTGGACCGGTCAGTTGCCCGCTTGGGTCGAGGTTCATATTCCGCGAAACGCCCCGGACGAATCGTTGGCCGCACTAGACCTGGTGAGCGCGACGCAATTATGCTTGCCGCAGAACTCCGCGCCGATCAACTGATTGTCGACGACCGGCAAGGCCGGCACGAGGCCGAAAAGCGCGGCATTCCGGTCATGGGAACCTTAGGTGTATTGCGGGAAGCCGCCGCCATTGGTCTGCTGGATCTTCGGGCCGCTGTGAAACGCCTTGAAGCTACGACCTTCTACATCGCGCCGGAAGTCCTGAAACGTCTGCTGAAAGATCGGCCTTGATCCCCGCGCAGCAACGCGCGGCACTCCCTTCCTCGCGCCTGCAGAAAAACGGGAAACTTCCCGTCTGTCCCCGGTTTTCCCGGTTTTCCCCCGGTTTTCCCGGTTTCCCGGTTTTCTGACGATCACCGTGAGCGCGGCACTACTTCACAAGATTCCCATCGGCCGAAATCACCGCCCCGATGCAGCCGCCGGACACAGGCTGATACTCACTGCATCGCTTCACACGGAAATCGTCAGCCGGCCAGATGATCAATCCGTCCGACCCGCCCCCATATCGCCACAAGATCATGTGCTTGTCCGGAAACACCAGCCAATACGCCTCAAAGTATGAAATGTCGATGATCACCAGCGCGATATCCGCCTGCTTTGCCTTGACGTCCAGCACGAGCGTATCCTTGCCGATGGCGTGCATATCGGCGGCGAATACCTGCATCGCCTTATCCCCAAACGACTCATCATGCACATACACGATCCGAACTGGAACATTCACGTGCCACCGAATGAAATCTTTCAGAATTGGAACCGATAGCGCTAGTGATTCGTACTTGCTGCCGGAGCGCAAAAACTCTTCCACACCTTTGACATCGCCATTGTTGTCAGCCAGCACCAGCTCGTCAGTCACGTTTTCTGGGAAGCCCTCCCTCGTCAACGTTGCGTGCAAATTCGTCTCGTCGGGCTGGTTAGAGCCTGGCTCACGCCCGTACTCGGGATGATCGAATGGGTTCACCTCGGCCGTCTCCACCACATAAGCGCTTCGCAATCTCGTGAGAACGCCAGCAACTTGGTTTTCCGCATCCACGACGTTCCATTCGTACTTGATATTTTCCATCACCGCGTCCGCAAGCTCTCCGTCGAACGCGCCTCCCACCAGCCGCTCTCGATTGACCGCTTTCTTCGGCATCAACGCAGCCACCGCGCGCGAGATATCGGCGTTGAAGGCAACCGTCCCATTTCCCGAAAACCTCCACGGAAGCACAAACTCGAAACATCCATGCGCGGTTGCCGATTGCGAAGAGCCATCTTCAAATGTTACGGCAACTTCTACGGAGGAATCGTCGTCTGTCCGGCCGCCGCTAAAAATATCCCTCAGCACGGTATTGAGCAGCGCAGCGTCATTGAACGATCGATGGAACAAGTCCCTCTGAGCTTGGTTCGCGTGATCGAAATCGATGTGGCTCTCGAGTTCCGCGTGGGCCTCGTGCTCCGCAAGCCACGCGGGAGTTATCCCTAGCCCCCCGACATCGGGCTTGGCCTCGGCAGGTTCGTCGAGAGCGGAGACAAGCGCTTCAACCCGGACGCTCTCAACTTTCCGATCACCTAGGCGAAACGTCCCTGCATCGTTCCGGATCACAAACTCCTGAGGTTTGACGAACGAAAGCCCGCCCCATGCCGACTTTATTGTGATCGTCGCAACGCGTCGATGCTGGGCAAACGAATTCTTCGGCCAGAAGAGACACAATGCAACAAAAGCGATCGCAGTAAACCGTCTCACGCCACGGAGTATAGTTCCGCCCCTCCCCCTGCTCAAGGACGGGTTCCGCATCGCCGCGATTCTCCGCCTTCGCTGCATCCTTAGAAAAAACTCAAGCCCCACCAGCGCGCCAACTCCGGCCGAGTATTCGAACACCCGTATTCGAATACTAACCTATACATACCTATTGACATAGAGTAACCATCCATGCTAAGCTCTCGCATGAGCTTGACAAGATACTCTCCGGCCGCCGACGGCTTGGCCGCTTCCTCCCGCTCTGCCAGTCTTTGTGCTCTCCGTGTCCTCTGTGTTAAACGCCTCTCTTCTTCCGTGTTTCTCCGCGAGTCTCCGAGTTCTCCCTGCCTCTGCCTGGCTGCCGGTACGCAGGCGTTATCGTTAATCCGACCCTCACTCCTCGGCCTTCTCCATGCGTCCAGTTGCAACAGAATCTTCCACTGCAGTTGCAACTGCACGAGTTTCTCAGAAGTGTTGATTATGGAGGACTTATGTGCCACTTAAGTCCCTTTAGAATCAACACTTCCAAGAATTCTTGCACATTTCGTATCTCGCTCATCAGCCGCGAGTTGAAATCTTTTAGAATCAACACTTCCGTAAATTTTGACTTTAAGTCATCCAGAATCAACACTTCCAAAAAAACCGGGGGTGGGGGGTCCAGTTGCAACAAGTTGCAACTGGCGACGTTCGCGGTTCTGCCCACAGGCAGGCGTCGCCATCCCGAGGAATCTGCGAAGAGGGATCTCTCCGCGCAACCGAAACCGTGCCAGCTTGAAAGCTGGCGCTACACAAGGCAGGGTCTCGTGCGAGGAATTCGATTCAGAGCAGACGAAAATAAAAATGGCGGACAGGCCTGTAAGCCGGATTCTGTGCGGCGCGCGACCCGTGAGGGCCTGCACCGTAGCGATCATTCCTCTAGGCCCAGATTCGCACCTGGGCTCCAGCAGCCTACCCGAGGGTCATGGCAGCGCATCGCGAACGACGCGCCGCTTACGGGCCGGGCCGGCCCTCCCCTCCTATTTGGCCTTGCACCACGCGGGGTTTTCCGTGCCGTCTCGATCTCTCGAGACGCGGTGGGCTCTTACCCCACCTTTTCACCCTTACCATGCGCGTCGCTTATTTTTAATAGCGACCCCCAGAAGGTTTTGCCTTCCGGCTGTCACCGAAACGCCGCACCGGCGGTTTATTTTCTGTGGCACTTTCCGTCGCCGCTTCGCACAAGCGCGCACAGCGCACCTGGTTGCTGCGAAACGGCGCCCTGGCGTTACCAGGCGCGTTGCCCTTTGGCTCGGACCTTGCGGCCCGAAACCACGGTGTCCGGACTTTCCTCCCGCTCGGCGCCCGAAGGCGCTAAGCCAGCGATCGCCCGGCCTGCCCGCCACGCCGATTATACCGCGAGTTGCCGCGCGCCGCGCACGCATGTGCACGTATGCAACACACCGCCGCGCGGCCTTGCGCGGCGCACGCATTTGCGCAAATGCGTCACAAAAAATCGCGGCGTCGCGCGCATTCCACGGAATTTTCGGCTACAATGCGCCGCAAATGGCTACCATAACCTTCCTCGGCGCCGCCGGCACCGTCACGGGCTCCAAATATCTGGTCGAAGCCGCCGGCAAGCGCCTGCTGATCGACTGCGGAATCTTTCAAGGCTCGCGCGATTTGCGCCAGCGCAATTGGGATCACCAACCTCTCGACGTCTCGACGATCGACTACGCCGTGCTGACCCACGCTCACTTGGATCACACCGGCTGGCTGCCGTGTCTTCTGCGCGACGGCTATCGCGGCCCGATCTTCGCCGACGCCGCCACCATCGAGCTTGTCAACATCCTTCTTCCCGATTCAGCGCACATCATGGAAGAGGATGCGCTGGACGCCGCCAAGCGCGGCCTAAGCCGCCACAAGCCGCCGTTGCCGCTCTACACGCACGAGCAAGTTCCGCCGGTGCTCGCGGCGCTCAAACAAATTCCGCGCGAGGGCGCTTCCACCATCAGCCCGCAATTCACCGTGCGGCTCCGCGACGCCGGCCACATTCTCGGCTCAACCAATATCGAGCTGACGATCACGGAGAGTGGGCGCACGACCACCGTGCTTTTTTCCGGCGATATCGGCCGCTACAGCCAGCCGATCCTGAAAGATCCCGAGCCGGCTGCGCCGTGCGACGTGCTGATCTGCGAATCCACTTACGGCGATCGCGATCATCCAACCAATCCGCCCGATATCGAGATCGCCGACGTGATCAATCGCGTGGCGAAGCGCGGCGGAGTGATCGTGGTGCCGGCGTTCGCCGTGGGCCGCACGCAAACGCTGGCGTACGTCGTGCGGCAACTCGAGGACGCGGGGCGCATTCCGCGCTTGCCCGTGTACATCGATAGCCCCATGGCGATTAGTGTCACCAGCTTGTACCTGGGCCATCGCGAGGATCACAACGCGCAGTTCCTGCAGGACGAGGTGAGCGGCAATCCTCTCGACGCGCACACGCTGCACCTAGCGCGCAGCGTGCAGGATTCAAAGGCCATCAACAACGTGAAGACGCCCGCGATCATCATCTCCGCCAGCGGCATGGCCACCGGCGGCCGCGTGATGCACCATTTGATGCAGCGCTTGCCCGATACGCGCAACGCCGTAATACTCGCCGGCTTTCAAGCCGAAGGCACCATCGGCCGCCAGCTTGATGATGGCGCGAAGACCGTGCGCATCCTGAAGCAAGATGTCGCGGTGCGCGCCGAAATCAAAAATGTCAGCCAGTATTCAGCGCACGCCGATCGCGGCGAAATCCTGCGCTGGCTCGGAGGCATGGCGAAGCCGCCGCGCACAACTTATCTAACGCACGGCGAACCCGCCGCATCGCAGTCCCTGAAAGCTTTAATCGAATCGAAAAAGCCGGGATGGAAGGTCGTGCTCCCCGCGTATCGCCAGACTTTCGACCTCAACAGCTGATGCCTATCCGCGCGGAGCGTGCGATTGCGAGCTTGTGGGTGCCCCATGTTCGCCTCGATTGGTGAGGCGAACGTGGGTCTGTGAAATTTATCGAAACCACGGAGCATCGACCACGGCTGCGGCCGAGCGTCCGAAATAACGTGTGGTCTAGCCTCGGCGCCAAACCAAAGTGCCGGCGATCATGTCGTGCAGCGCCTGCTTTTTCGCCGTGAATCCCGCCATGATATAGCCAATCCCAAACGGAATCATGCCGGTGATGATCTTCGCGAAGAATCGCCCTGACGCGCGCCCAAAAGTCATCCGCTGTCCATTCGCATCCGTGACGAATATGCTCAGCGCCCGTTTTCCCCATGTGGCTTGCGCTTCCGAACTCTCCAGTTTCGCGAAGTACAGCCATACGATCACGAACAGCACAACGATTCCTAGAAAGATGAGCAAGAACGCCACGCCCGTCAGCGCTGCGAAGAAATCCTGCGGGTTCGTGTTGCCGGATAGCAGCGCCGATCCTCCAATCATGAGGAACACGGCCACGAAGATCACGGCTTCGACGACGCCCAGAATCACCGTGTCGATCAGGTACGCCAGAAAACGCTTCCAGAATCCCGCGTACGGAAGCGTCGCGGCCTGCGGCGCGGCAACGTACGGTGTAACCGGCGCTTGATAAACCGGCGCGGGGGCCTGATACACCGGCGGCGCGGGCGGAGGTGGCGGAGCTTGATACACCGGCGCCGGCGGCGGCTGATAGACCTGCGGAGCAGGTTGATTCCCGGCTGCTGCGGCGCCGCACGAAGTACAGAAAGCGACGTTATCGGGAAGCACGGTTCCACATCGCGTGCAGAACATATTTCCTCCTCGTAGATATATGTGTTCCGCGCAGAACGGCCGGCGCGTGACCGCGCATCACCGCTCGCCCGGAAGATTCTCCGGCGTCAGGCCTGAGCGTTGCGCCGCATCCTAGGCCCGAACGCGAGCGTTTGCAAGCTCAGCACGCGGCTCGCAATCGCGAACTGCTGCGGCGTGTTCGTCATGACTACCAGTACGCCCGGCCAACTAGAAACTTTGAGAGCCATGCCATGAGAAGAACGCTCCACCACGCGATCCCCAGCCACTTCGGGAGGACGAGTTCCTTCTTGCGCAGCGCAGCAGCCAGCAGGATCTGCAGCGACACGGCTAAGAGGACAATTAGAGGAACAGTGAACGAGTTCCAGAGCAGCGAAGCGTGCAGGTCGCCACGAAGAAGGGCTTGGAGGCTGCGCGTGCAACCGGTCGTCGGACAAGGAATGCCAAAAAGCGCGCGTAACGCGCTGGGCGGAATCCTTCCTGACGCCATCCACGCGACGTTCCAAGCTAGGTACGCTGCGAATAACATTCGCGCCCACCAAGGGTAGTCACCCCACCGATCGTCCACGCGCGTCAGCCCAGCTTCGTTCCACATGATGAACACCTTCGGACATCCTCCTTGCACCCATCGATGACGAACGGAAGCCAGCAGAGGGGAAAGCAGCAGAGAAGGAGGACGACAAACAAGACCCAACCGACGTCTGAGACCTTCTTCTGAATGATCGGGGGCGCTTGAACCCGGCAGAACGGACAGACAAAAACACCGTAAGGCGGCGCGGGTGCGGCGTACGCCGGTGGCGCCATCTGCGGAGGAGGCGGCGGTTGGTAGGCCACCGGGGGAGCGGGTTGATTTGGCTGCGCGGGCGCGCCGCAAGCTTGGCAGAAATTGGAGCCGACCGGAATTGCCTTTCCACATCGCGTACAATTCATGTTCCCTTCCCGATAGCGGCTAGAATCCGCGCAGTTCGCTCGCGGCGCAAATCAACATCGCTGTTTGACAACAAGATTTTCCGCGTCCAGCGCTATCTTGCGCCGCATCCTAGGCCCGAACGCCGACGTTTGCAAGCGCAGCACGGGGCTCGCAACGCCGAAACGCTGCGGCGCTTGCTGCGCCACATTCCGCTTCCATGCCCCCGATCAATTTGGAGCTTTGCGCCGGAGCCTGGCGGTGGTATTCTCCCGCAACATTATCGGCGGACACGCCGAGAGATGGAGATTGCAAGGGCCAAGCTAAGTGCGAGATCTGGAGCAGAAGTAGAAACAGTAAAGACACGATCGCCGGAGGACATACTGATGCTCGATTCGTTGGTGAAGTTGAAGCGTTTCTCGCTGGCCCGATTTAGTTCCCTTTTTGCGGCAGCTCTATTTCTGCAAATGAACGATAGTGGCTTCGGCGGCGCGAGCGCCTGCGCCGGCGTTGGCTGCTTCGGAATGATCGCTTTCTTCGTGATCGTTCTGGCCATCAACATCGCGATTTTGGTTTGGGTGCAGAAGGACGCCAAGGCACGCGGCATGGATAATCCCGTGCTGTGGATGATTGTGGTCCTGCTGACTTCGTGGGTGGGCCTGATCATCTACATATTGTCGCGGCCGAAGGGCGAACTGGTTGTATGCGCCAGTTGCGGTCAGAAGCGCATGCAGGGACTTGCCAAGTGCCCGAGTTGCGGAAATCCCTGAAACGGCCTGAAACCTATCTGGCCTGTGTAGCCGTCTTACTAGCACTGGCAACACTCGACAGTTACCGCGACCCTTCGCGGCAGTGGACCGCCCACACTTATGTGTCGGCGGTCCACTCTTATCAGCGGCACATAAGCCCGCATTTGAGCGGCGTGATCACGTGCCGCTATCGCCCGACGTGCTCGCACTACTCCGTAGATGTTGTGGAAAGATTCGGAATTCGCCGCGGGCTGGTGCTTTCGGCCGAGCGCGTGTGGCGCTGCCGGGGGAGCGTGCCGCTGGGTACCTACGATCCGCCGCCGACCGAGTGACGTGACCGCGCGGCGAGAGCCAACGCTCAGATCGCGGGGTCCGGTTCAGCGACGAGATCGGGTTGCGCGCTGTCGACGGGCACGACCGGCGGCCAGTATCGAAACAGAATGTAGCCCAAAAGCCCCAAAACAACTGCGAGAAACCACACGGGCGCTTGCGTCGGCAGCGACGAATAGATGAAAACGTTGTAGATACCGTGCAAGAGTGCGGCGGGAACGATGGATTCCGAGCGAATCGTAATCCAAGCCAGCACGTAACCGAGCGCGACAGTGACGCCGATTCGCGTCGCAATCCCGAACAGAACTTGCACGTCCGTCATGGAGGAGCGGAAATCCGAAGAGAAGTGAAACGCTCCCCAAGCAACGCTGACAAGAAAAATCCCGCGCAGCAGCCCGTATCGCCGAATGAATATTGGCTGCAGATAGCCGCGCCACGCAAATTCCTCTACGAGGGCCGGAATTAAGAGCCACAACATACGGGGTTGCGGAAGGCCGAAATAGCTTAGGAACTGCGGGGGCTGAATTACGACCCAGCGTATTGCAGCCCAAGCGTGCCGATCCTGCACGTAGGAGACGATTGGCCAGACTTGGAACACCACAGTCGCTAACATGACGGCAAGAGCGGCGTAGTACACGCTCGGCAATCGAAAACACGGGTAGATAATCTCTTTTCTGCCCTTCCCTATAGCCACGAGGACGAACGCGGCGAGAAGCATTGCGCCCTCGACATCTTGAAGGCCCACAATCCATTTGAAAGCTGCGTGGGAGAGCCTTCCGGGAGTCACGAGAAAAATCGGCGACGTCACGAGAATCTGCAGAATGGTCAATAACGGCATTAGGCCAATCATCGCGGGGACAAATACCGCAAGGTCCCGAGGATTCACGCTTGGCACCGGCTCCGATTCGCTGAGCAGAGGAATTGCGGTCAAATGAAGCGGGAGTGTTGCGCGGTTTGTCCAAACCAATATGGCAAAAATCGCCACGAGCACCATCCCTGTCGATGCGAAACGAAGTCCCGGTCCCAAATCCGCGAGGAAGATTCCCAATTGTTGCAGACTCGATGTGTCCCGACTGCTGAGTAGCTCAAATACCGACTGCGCACTGCTTAGACGGCCCCATAGGACAAAATAGAACTCGCAGCATATCGAGAGCACGCCTGCGAGGGCGCAAGCGAGAATCAAAAGAAGCGTGCGGACTGAATTTCTCAGCAGCCGACGAAAGCATGCGAAATAGCCGAGCGCGCCCGCCGCAACGATGAGCAACCCAAGGCTCCTAACAACGAGTGCCCAGCTAAAGATCGATGGCGCCCTCTGCGATGGGCTGAGGCGTTGCAGGAGGGACGCATTTCCAAGTTCGGGCCACCACCGCAACTCCGGAGAAATGAACAGAAACGTTGCGCCCGCAAGCAGCAACAGTTGAGCGGGCTCAGCGGGAAGGACGCTGCGGATGAAAATGAGCAAGCGCCGGCCCGGGGATGGATGCGCTTCGGCGATCATGACTCCACGGGCCCAGGGCAACGTGGCATTTGAGGCGTGTCTTACACCCGCGCAGTCGCTAAAACAACTTTTTCTGCTTGGCAGCCGCTTCGGACTTGGCGGCTTTTTTCTTCTTGCCGGCAGCAAACGCGGCAGCGGACACGGGAACGGGCAGCTTCCCTTCTAGGAGCTTATCGAAATCGGATTCGGTGAGGATGGGGACGCCGAGTTGCTTGGCTTTTTCGTATTTGGAGCCGGGATCGGCGCCGACGACTACGTAATCGGTTTTCTTTGTGACTGTGCCGGTGACTTTGCCGGCGTGGGCGGCGACTTCAGCGCCGGCTTCTTCGCGGGAGCGGCGCTCTAGGCTGCCGGTGAAGACGAAGGTTTTGCCTTCGAGGCGGGAATCTTTCAACGCTAGCTTTTCTTCTTTTGGTTTGAGGCCGGCCTCGCGCAGGCGTTTGATCAAATCACGATTGGCTTTTTCGGAAAAGAATTCTTGGATGCTGGCGGCGACCTTGGGTCCGACTTCGCCGACTTCGGTGAGTTGCTCTTCGCTCGCGTTGGCGATGGCTTCGAGCGAACCGAAGTGCGTGGCGAGCAATTGGCCGGTGCGTTCGCCGACGAAACGGATGCCGAGAGCGTAGATGAGACGCGCTAGACTGTTTTTCTTGCTGGCTTCGATTTCATCGAGAAGATTCTGCGCGGATTTTTCCGCCATGCGATCGAGTGCGGCCACCGGTTCGAGTTTCAGGCGATAGAGATCGGCGACGTCGTGAACTAAATCTTTTTCGATGAGTTGATCGACGATTTTTTCGCCGAGGCCGTCGATGTTCATGGCGTGGCGTCCGGCAAAATGCAGCAGCGATTCGCGGCGCTTCGCAGGACATGCGGCATTCACGCAGCGATAAGCCACTTCCTCGGCGTCTTTGTGAATGCGGCTGCCGCATTCGGGGCATTTTTCGGGGACGCGCACGGGGCGGCGATTCTTGCCTTCGGTGACGACCTTGACGACGTGCGGAATCACTTCGCCGGCGCGCTCGACCAACACCGTGTCACCTACGCTGACGCCCAGACGCTCGACTTCATCCATGTTGTGCAGCGTGGAGCGGCTGACGGTGACGCCGCCGATAATCACTGGCTCAAGGACTGCCACCGGAGTGATCGCGCCGGTGCGGCCGACTTGGAAAATGATGTCTTGAACGACGGTGGTTTCTTGGCGCGCGGGATATTTGTAGGCCACGGCCCAGCGCGGGGCTTTGGCGGTGTTGCCGAGTTCGCGCTGAAGCGCGGTGTCGTTCACTTTGACTACGATGCCGTCGATTTCGTAGGGCAGGCGGTCGCGCTTCGCGTCGCTCGCGTCGATGAAGCGCTTCAGTTCGTCGAAAGAGCGGCAGACTTTGAAATCAGGCGAGACGCGGAACTGCATTTTCTTGAGGGCTTCGAGGGATTCCGAGTGCAGACGGAACGCGGTGGTGCCTGCGGCGAGCAAGTAGTACGCGTAAAAATCGAGTTTGCGCGATGCGGTGATTGTTGAATCGAGCATGCGCACGGCGCCAGCAGCGGCATTGCGCGGATTGGCGAAGCGCTTGCCTCCCTGCTCTTCTTGCTGCTGATTCAGATCCTCGAAAGCTTTGCGCGGCATCACGATTTCGCCGCGGACCTCGAAGGCCGGCGGCAATTTCAGGGACTTCAATGTTTTCTCCGCGACGCGCAATGGAATTGAGCGGATGGTGCGCACGTTTGGCGTGACGTCTTCGCCGGTGACGCCGTCGCCGCGGGTGACGCCGCGGGCGAGCACGCCGTCCTCGTATTGCAGCGAAATGCTAAGGCCATCGAATTTGTGTTCGGCGACGTAATCCACTTGATCGCGGCCGGCTAGCTCGCGCACGCGACGGTCGAATTCAGACAGCTCGTCGAATGAATAGGTGTTATCGAGACTGATCATCGGCGGCGTGTGCGTGCGCGTTTGGAAACCTTGGCGCGCGGCGCCGCCGACGCGCTGGGTGGGGGAATCGGGTGTGACGAGATCAGGGTACGCTGCTTCGATTTCTTTTAGCGCGGCCATGCGGCGATCGAAATCGGCGTCGGAGGATTTGGGATCATCGAGGACGTAGTAGAGGTATTCGTCGCGGCGCAGGCCTTCGCGGAGCGATTCGATTTTCTTTTTCGCTGCGGATTTCGTCAGCACGACTTCGCGTCCCCCGAGGTTACGGCCGCCTGCGCCCGCGAAGATTCACGGCGCGGACCCGCGCGTATTATATCGCGACGCGGCGCGCGCAATGGTGTCCACGATGGCGCCGGGGAGTGAGCTAATTCCGCGCTCCTGAATCACGTTTTCCACCCGCTGGCCACGGTTCGGCCGCTACTCGCTCTGACCAAAAATCCTGGCGGCCACTCGTCGCAGAATCCGGACTCTTCGTTTCCTGATTACAATGTGTGTGCGAAGGGCTACACTGCCTGCCAATGTTTCACGGCTGGGACAACTTCTTTATCATGGCGGGAACTTCGGCCGCGACTCTGATGGGGTTGCTGTTTGTTGCCGTAACGGTAGGCACCGGCTTCTCCCCCTCGGGCATAACGCGCGGCACCCGCGGATTCTTGACGCCCACGCTCGCTCATTTCGGTGGCGTGCTATTCGTGGCGTTGGCCGTGCTGGCGCCATGGCCGTCCGCGTGGCCAATCGGGATCATTCTCGGCCTGGGCGGACTTACGGGCCTGGCCTATCAAATTCACGTAATCCTCATGCGGCAAAAGATGGATTTCGTTTTGCTCAACTGGAAAGACTGGTTCCCGTGGGTGGTCCTCCCCGCGCTCGGTAATGCCAGCCTGATCGCCGGCGCGGCCGGATTGATTGCCGGGAAAGCCTTCGCACCATATGCCATCGCGGGATCGAGCGCAGTCTGGCTGTTCGTCGGCATCTACGGCGCCTGGGACCTAACGTTGTGGATGCTCAAGAACCGGGATAAGTCCTAGCGGCGCGATGACCGGAATTAGCCAATACCTGCCGCCGCTGCAGGCGGAGGCAAGCCCCTACATACAGAAGAGGCACGACCCGAGGCGCGACGCGGCGATGAAATGTGCGCGAAGACCCCACGTTCGCCCTGAAGATGCGGGCGAACATGGGGCACCCTCAATCTCAAATTTGAAATTTGAGACTTGAGAGACGGAGAGGAAGAACCGCCAATTGGGAAATTGGCCCTCCTTCAGCGGGCAGGCGTTCTCAGGAACACGCTGACGATCCCGCGTTCGCCCTGAGGATTCGCGCGAACCTCCCTGCGGCGGGCAGGCATGGAGCATACCGATTGTTGACATCGCAGAGACTCCGTAGGGGACGATTTGTGAGATAACTGAGCGGCATGGAACCGGTGACGCAGGCATTGGCGGCGGTGGCGTTGGCGCGGTGCGGGTTTAAGCGCGTTACTCCGATGGCGCTGCCGATTATTGTTACGGCGGGACTGGCGCCGAGCCTCGATTGGCTTTCGGTGTTGGGTGGGGCGCGGGCATTTTTGGCGGGGCATCGAACGGCTACGGATTCGCTGGTGGGGATCGTGGCGCTTGCGGCGCTGATCGCGGGCGCGTTTGTGGTGATTTCGCGGAAACTAGAAAGAGCCAAGAAAAGGCGGGCGGAGACAAGCTCCGCCCCTACAAAACCTTTAGCTTTGCGGTTCATGCCTGCCTTTTATGCGGCGCTGGCGGGGGGCGGGCTGCACGTGCTGCTGGATCTGACGAATAGCTACGGCGTGAAGCTGCTGTGGCCATTTAGTTCGCGATGGTTCGCGTGGGATCTGACGGCGCCGCTCGATCCGTGGATATTGTTTCTGCTGCTGGCGGGGCTGCTGATTCCCGCGCTGTTCCGGATGATCACGGAAGAGATCGGGGCGAAGGCGAAGCGGAAGACGGTGGATCGCCGCGCGGTGGTGGCGCTGGCGATGGTTGCAATGTTTTGCTGCGGGCGGCTTATCTTGCAGCAGCGAGCGACGGCAGAGCTTGAGGCGCGCGTATATCGCGGCGAAGCGCCGAACGCGGCGGCAGCGTTTCCGCGGTCATCGTCGCCGTTATTTTGGACAGGGGTGGTGGATACGGACGACACGATGGAAGAGGTTGAAGTGTCGTTTTCGCCGGGCGTGCCATTCGATCCAGAATCGGCGCGCGTGTTTTACAAAGCCGAAGCGTCGCTGGCGCTGGAGGTGGCGCAGCGCAGCGACGTGGGGATTGCATTTCTGGAATTCGCGCGCTTCCCTCTTGCGCGCGTGCAGCGCGATGGCGATGGATACCGAATTGAGTTGCGCGATTTGCGATTTGACGCTGCGCCGCACGCGGAGCGCAACGTGATCGCGCAGGTGGACGTGGATGCCAGCAATCAGGTGACGCGGGAGGAACTGCTTTTCAATCCTGCTGAGAGCGTTCTTCCTTAGTGGGCCGCATAACGATCCGCGCAACAAAATAAAACGCGAGACCGAAGGCAATCGTCCAGATTGTGCTCGCCAGCTTGTGCTCCTTGAGAAACGCCAGCGCCATCGCGCCGTATTCCACCGCAATGATGCCTTCCAGGGCGAAACGAATCACGCGTGCGAGCGTGAGCGAGAAGATAAATGGGCGCGTGGGCATTTCGGCCGCGCCCGCGGCCAGAACAACGAGCTTGAAAGGCATCGGCGGCGGCATTAGGGCTCCCAGCAGGACCGCGAGAAAACCGTTTCGCGCAACCCACTCCCGGATTTTCGCCCCACGCTGACCGGCGCGCTTCTTGTAGAACTTCTCTTCGCCTTTGCGCGCGAGTTCGTACAGGAACAGCCCTCCGAGCACGGAGCCGATCACCGTCATGACGACGTAGTAGGGCATACGAGCGGGGTGCTGGATCGAAACTTCGATCAGCAAGACGTCAAGAAGCACGGGGGGCAAGGTGGTGGCGGAATCGATGAACCCGGCCACCAACATGCCGGCGCCACCGAAGGCCAATACGAGCGCCTCAAGCCAAGGGAGAAATCTCTGATAGAGAAAGTGGTAGAAACGCTTCATGTACGCGTAACGTCCGGAAAGCGACCAGCGATTCTAGCAGAGCCGAGCGCCGAGCGCCCGCGCGAATACGCACTGACCGGGTGGGCCGATTCGAGCGCGGGGGCGCGTGACTAATGTCACGGCGGAGGGTGACTTCAGTCACAGACGGCGAAGCGGAACGTCGGGCACTCTATTTCCGGTGAGAAGGCTTGAGCGGCACGTCGTAAAAAGACGGTTCCAATAGCGAAATCGCACCGCTTGAGAATGGCGCTGACGCCAAAAACGCCGAGCTTTAGCGCGCATCTCAATCAGTTTCATCTTGTGACATAGCGATCTGAGCTTATTGACCACCGACGGCGGGCCTGTTATAAGCCTTAAGTACCTAATCGATTCGATCTCGCCTGAAATGATTCCAGAGTAGACTCGGCGTCGGAGGATACATGACTGTGACGGGGTGGGTGTGGTTCTTCATGATTGTCAGCGTAGCATCGCTGGGAATCGCGGCACTTTTCGCACGTGAGGTTCTGTCGGCGGATACGGGCACGAAAGCCATGCAGGATATCGCGGCAGCGATTAAGGAAGGCGCGGAAGCCTTTCTGAAACGGCAGTACACGACGATTTATGGGCTGAGTCTGTTGCTGGGAGTCCTGCTGTTCGTTTTCTACTACTTCACCAAGGGCAGCACGTTGGCGACGGAAACGGTGGTTGCGTTTTTCGCCGGCGCGATCTGTTCGGGCTTGGCCGGATTGATCGGGATGTTCGTATCCATCCGCGCGAATTTGCGGGCTGCGAGTGCGGCGCGTTCGAGTTTGAATCGCGCGTTGCAACTGGCGTTGCGCGGCGGCGCGGTGACGGGACTTTCCGTCGTGTCGCTTTCGCTGTTGGGCGTGGGGCTGATCTTTATCGGCTTCGGCGGAATGCACAATCCCAAGGGCGTGCCGTACGAGATCGTGGGATTCGGATTCGGAGCCAGCTTCGTGGCGCTGTTCGCGCAATTGGGCGGCGGGATTTACACGAAGGCGGCGGACGTAGGAGCCGACCTGGTGGGCAAAGTGGAAGTCGGCATACCCGAAGACGATCCGCGTAACGCGGCGGTGATCGCCGATCTGGTGGGCGACAACGTGGGCGACTGCGCAGGACGCGGCGCCGACCTGTTTGAATCCACCGCGGCGGAAAATATCGGCGCGATGATTCTGGGCGTGGCGCTGTTTGGGAAATTCGGCATTCTGGGGATTTTCTTTCCGTTGGTGGCGCGCGCATTTGGGTTGATAGCGTCAACGATCGGGATTTGGCTGGTGCGGCTGAAGAATGAGAAAGATGACCCGATGGACGCGCTGAATCGCGGCTACTTGGCGACGTCGATCCTGGCCATGGCCGGCTTTTACGTGGCCGTGCATTACCTGCTGCAAGGCAATCTGTGGTTCTTCGCGGCGGGCGTGATCGGAATCCTAAATAGTTTCGTTTTCGTTTGGATCACGCAGTATTACACGGAATATCGCTACCGGCCGGTGCTTTCGATCGCGAACGCTTCGAGGATGGGCGCGGCCACGAACATCATCACAGGACTTTCCGTTTCGATGGAATGCACGGCGATGCCGGTGCTGGCGATTTCCGCCGCGATCCTCGGATCGTATTACTGCGGGCGCATGGCGTTGCCGGGCACTACGGGCGCGGGCTTGTATGGCACGGCGATCGCAACGATGGGCATGCTTTCCACCGCCGCGTACATCTTGGCGATGGATTCCTTCGGACCCATCACCGATAACGCAGGCGGAATCATCGAAATGTCCGGCGCGCCGGAAGAAGTTCGCACGCGCACCGATCGTTTGGATTCGGTGGGCAATACAACCAAGGCGCTAACCAAGGGATACGCGATCGGTTCGGCGGCGCTTGCGGCGTTTCTGCTGTTCTCGGCGTACTTGGACGAAATCACGAACCTGGTGCAGCAGAAAACGGGCAACATGGCGTTTCGCTTCGAGCACGTGGACCTGAGCAAGGTTCCGGTGTTCATCGCGGCGCTGATTGGCGCGGCGCTGGTGTTTCTGTTCAGCGCGTGGGCTATTCGAGCCGTGGGCAAAACCGCGTACTACGTGATCGAAGAAGTGCGGCGGCAATTCCGAGAGGATCCGGGCATCATGGCCGGCACCTCAAAACCCGATTACAGCCGTTGCGTGGATTTGGTGACGCGCGGCGCGTTGAAGGCCATGGTTGCGCCGGGGTTGCTGGCGGTCGGCGTGCCGGTGCTGGTCGGTTACCTGTTCAAGTTCCTGGCCACGGCGGCGGATCCTACGCTCGGCGCGGAATGCGTGGCGGCGGTGCTGATGGTCGGCACGATCGCCGGAGTGCTGATGGCCACGATGATGAACAACGGCGGCGGCGCTTGGGACAATGCCAAGAAGTTCATCGAGACCGGTGAATTGGGCGGCAAGGGCTCCGACGCACACAAGGCGGCCGTGGTGGGCGATACGGTCGGCGATCCATTCAAGGATACAGCCGGGCCGTCGCTGCACGTGCTGATCAAGCTGCTGTGCACGGTGACGTTTGTGATGGCGCCGCTGTTCTTGTAGTTGATCGGCGTCAACGAACGGTTACAGATTCACGGTAGGATATTTCAGTAAGAGCCCGGGAGGGATGGTCCCTCCCGGGCTCGCTTTTTGGAGCGATGATCGCGCGGCCCCGCCGGATATTGTCCGCGTTTGCGACGGTCCTGCGGGGCGAGAACCGTCGATCGCCATCCGCCCCAGACATAACAGCGATGGCCGCGCGCTAGAGAGCACTGGCCCGTCAGCGCGGCTGGCTCGGCAGATCTCTACTATACTTCGGGCGCCGCGCGGCGGCGTTTCAGCGCCACTACACCCAAAAATGCAAGGCCGATGCCTAGCATCGGCACGGTGCCGGGCTCGGGAACGTAAATGTCGTACTCGTTATAGAAAGAAACGCCCTCATCCCCAGCGCCGGGCGCGTACACGGTTTCGGAGCCGGTCGCTTCTACAAAGTAGTCCGAATCGTAGCTACCTGGGCCGTAGAAGTAATCGTAGATGTTGTCATCGAATGTCTGAACGTCCGAGGCCGTCGGGAACGTCCCCGGCCAATAGACGGTGAGGCTATCGCTGGCATAACCCCCGGCTTGATCGCCTGGCCAGAACAGAACCGCTTCCCAGAGACTCTCATTGAATAAGCCGGCATTATCGTCGCTCAGCGTATTGGGGTCGCCGTTGATCACGACCAGGTAGCCGGCCGTCGTAATGTTGTCGTAAAGATTCGCGCCGCCCTCCTCCATGAGCGACGAAAGGTCAATGGTGTAGGAACTAGCGTCGGCATACAGGCTGCACGTAAACGACGTATAGAGAACAATGCCCGTGGGAGGACCAAAGTCCACGCCGGTTGGCGATCCTGGATCATTGGTGCAACTAGACGTACCAGCCGATGCGGTCACCGTGTCTGCGAAACTCGTTTGCGCTAGCGCAAGTGCGAAGAGTATTGCCAGGGGAAGGAGAAACAACATCCGTAATCTCATGAATCGAACCTCCAGGACTGTAAACGTGGGAAATCGGTCGTGTATTGCAGATGTTTCAGGCGGCCGGGAAACGACGTAATAACGTGTGCACGTAGGCATCCACAAAATGGGGCGGTGAAGTCGTTTGTTTTGCTAGGGATGCAAAAGTGCACCGGACAGTAAGGTGCCTAAAACGGGGAATTTGACAGAAGGTTTATGCAATAAGTTGCATATACCGCTCGGCTTTTGCAAATGCGGGATAGGCATCTTAGCGGCGCTCTGAGTTGAATCTGCCACGCCATATCTCGAAATGAGCAAACAATTCAACTCTCAACAAGCGGTGAATGTGGTCGCGATTGGGCAATGCGCCATTTTGGATGTTGCGGCGTGCGCGAGGGTGGGCTAGCCTTGCGGAACGCGCGGAAGCGTGGGGTTTCGGGGCGCTTTCGTGAACCGGAGATGAGATGGAGATGAACTGGACGGGACAACTGACGGGGATTTACGTGGCGCGCGAGGCTAAGGGCGCGCTGGAAGCGGTGCCGACGGCGCGCGTCGTTGACGGCATGGGGATTGAGGGCGATCGCTATGGCGCGGGAGCGGGGTCATTTTCGACGTGGCCGGGCGGGGGACGGCACGTGACGCTGATCGAGGAAGAAGCGCTGGAGGCGATTGCGCGCGAATCGAAGCTGGAATTGCCGGCGGCGAGCGCGCGGCGCAACCTGACGACGCGCGGCGTGCCGCTGAATCATCTGGTCGGCCGGAAATTTCGAGTGGGGGCGGTGACGCTGACGGGAATTCGACTGTGCGAACCGTGCGAGCACATGGAGGGGTTATCCGGCGTGGCCGGCGTACGCGTGGCGTTGCTGCATCGCGGGGGGTTGCGCGCGGAGATCGTGTCGGGCGGGGAGATTCGCGTGGGGGATGCGATTTCGGAAGTGTGATGGCGCGCGAGATTTGGCGAATCGGTACGGCGGCCGCGGCTTCTAATTTCTCACCTAACGCTGGCGGATTTTTGCCAACAGGCGCAGGATTTCCAGGTACATCCAGACCAGCGTGACCATAATTCCGAAGGCGCCGTACCATTCCATATATTTGGGCGCGTTGGCGTGGACGCCGGTCTCCACGAAATCGAAATCGAGAATCAGATTCAGCGCGGCGATGATCACGATGACCACGCTGACGCCGATGCCGATCGGACCGGAGCTATTGAGATATGGCACGTGGTGGCCGAACATGCCCATAACCATGTCTACCATGTAGACGACGAAGATGCCGCCGGTGGCCGCGATTACGCCTACGGTGAATTTGGGCGTGGCGCGGATCAGCCCTGATGTGTAGGCGATGAGCATCACGAAGGTCACTGCGAACGTCAGCCCCATCGCTTGGATCGCGATGCCGGGATACTGAATTTCAAGCAGCGCGGAAATTCCACCCAGCGCCAGCCCCTCGCACAGTGCGTAGAGCGGGGCGGTAATCGGCGACCACGTCTTCTTGAAAATTGTGACCAGCGCGAAAACCAGGCCGCCGATCAATCCTCCGAACATCCAAGGGAGGGCCGCTTGCGGAGTGGCGCGGTGCACCATGCCCCACGTCCAAGCGGCGGTGGCGACGACGCACAGGAGCAGGACGCCGGTCTTATTGACCGTGCCCTGAAGCGTCATCGGCGTGGTTTCGCCGGCGATTGCGGCTTCACCCTTGAACGTATTCTCGTTCAGGGCGGGATTGGAGGTTTTGAAAAGGCCAGGCATTGTCGGACTCCTTAAGAGCAGCGCATCTCAGGTGGATGGACGAAGGCGATTCGCCGCCCAATTTTACGCGAATTGCGCCTGGCGGGCCAGCAAGCAAGGGTCGCAGAAGCGGGGAGCGAAATCCGTCGATGCCTTTACGAGCGCAAGAATCATCAAAGTGGAGCACGGAAAAACGCTGGTTTTTCTGGGACAAGACACTTAGGTACAATGCTGTTTCGGCCTGTTGGCTTTCCGTCAGACGAATGACATGAATTGTGAGGACAAAACAGCCATGAAAATAACGGCAGGCACTTTCGTATCGCTCGTTCTCGTTGCTTCTCTCGCTTTGGTCTCAACGGTCGCGCTCGTGCGCGCGCAGGTGGTGGATCCAGTTATTGTAGCGCAAGCGCCGCCCGTGCCGACCACGCCTGCGCCGGCCACGGAGGAACTGACAGCGCCAGGCTTCCACTTTGCGATGGTGCCGGCGACGATCGTGACGATCAATTATCAGCATCGCATGGGCGCAACGGACATCGGATTCGCGGGAACGCCGATCGAATCGTTCGCCACGGGGCACGCCGAGGTGAGCGGCAAGGTGGGACGAATCCAGATCGACGCCGAGTTCAGCAAACTCGATCCGGCCACCAACTTCGGACCCGAGTATTTGACGTACGTACTGTGGGCCATTACGCCGGAAGGGAAAGCGAACAATCTGGGCGAGATTTTGCTGAAGGGAGACACTACCAGACTGAACGTGACGACGTCCCTGCAAACGTTCGGATTGATCGTGACCGCGGAGCCGTATTTCGCGGTGTCGCAACCGAGCAACGTGGTGGTACTGCAGAACGTGGTAACGCCGAGCACGGTGGGAACGATCGAGCAGGCGCCCGTGAGCTATCAATTGCTGAGTCCCGGGGCGTACGCGTATCAGAACTCAAGCGATGCGCCGAGCGCGCACCTGAACCCCAAAACGCCGCTGGAATTTTTCGAGGCGGAAAATGCGGTGCAGATCGCGATCAACGCGGGCGCGCAGAAATACGCGCCGGACGCGCTGGACAAAGCCCAAACTTCGCTGACAAATGCGCAGCAGCTTGAGGCGCACCACGGCGATACTAAGATTATCGAGCAGGATTCGCGCGACGCGGTGCAGAACGCGGCGGATGCGCGTCGCATCACGATTCAGGCCGAAATCGCCGAGGAGCAGGCGGCCGAGAAGGCCGCTGCGGCAGCGCGCGTAGCGGCTTCCAAGGCGGCAGCCGACGCGGCGGCCGCGGCAGAGCAGCAGGCCGAACTCCAGAAGGCGCAGGCCGAGCGCGACGCGGCGCAGGCGGCCGCGGCGCAGGCACAGGCTCAGGCAGCGCAAGCGCAGGCGCAGGCCGCACAAGCAACGGCGGAAGCGCAGGCCGCGGCACAAGCGCAAGCGGCACAACTGGCCCAACAGCAGGCCGCACAAGCGGCCGCCCAAGCGGCCGCGGCGCAGCAAGCGGCGGCGCAGGCGGAAGCTGAGAAAGAGCAGTTGCGCGCAACGCTGCTCGCACAATTCAACAAGATTCTGCCGACGGTGGATACGCCGCAGGGCTTGAAGGTGAATATGGCCGATGTGCTCTTCGCATTCGGAAAATTCGACCTGAAGCCCGCGGCACGCGAGGCGTTGGCGAAGCTTTCCGGAATCGTGCTGGGGCATCCGGGATTGAAGCTCGCCATCGACGGTTACACGGACAGCGTGGGAAGCGATGCGTTCAATCAGACTCTTTCCGAGAAACGCGCCGAAGGCGTGCGCGATTACTTGGTGCAGCAGGGGCTGGACGCGGATTCGGTGACGGCCGCGGGGTTTGGAAAGGCAAATCCAGTGGCGAGCAACAGCACGGCGGCGGGCCGACAACAGAATCGACGCGTGGAGATCATTATTTCGGGCGAGGTGATCGGCACGGAGATTGGGGCGCCGGCTGCCGCGGCTCCGGATTCTGCGGAGCCGGAACCGGCGGCATCGGGGTCGGCCGCGCCGATGACGGCGCCGACACCTCCGCTTCCGCAGCAGATTCCGCCGAATCGATAGGTACAAGATCGGTCTGCGAAAAGCCCCATGTTCGCCCCATAAGCCGGGGCGAACATGGGGCACACACAGAAATCGCAATCCGCACCCACGCCCAAGGGCGGCGGGTGGGGAATCTGCAGAAATCCCAGTTCACACCAATGCCCACGTCGAAAAGTCCGCTGCGGCGGACGAAGATGGGGCGCCCCCCCAGAGATCATTTCCCGGTTTGAGCGAAGGTTAGGGGTCGCGCAAACGCCCGGAAATTGTGGGGGTACTGTCACTATACGGACAGTCTTTAAGCCTCTCCTACCGCTACAATTCGCCAGTCTCCCGACAGGCTCGCAATAGCCCACGACTAGAGAAACCAGCGGTACCGACAGGAGCACCATGAAAAAAGCAGCACTGACATTCGCAACATTCGTTGTAGTTTGCTCGTTCGCAGCGGCATCGCAGGCGCAAACGACGGTGCAAACCAAAGCACCGCGACACAACCGGGTTGAATACCAAGTGACGATGGTCCCGGCCACGACCGTATCCATCAATTACCAGCACCATAGCGGCCCGACGGAAATCGGGTTCCAGGGCTCCGCGCTTGAGCCACAGGCCACGGGACGCGCCAAAGTGAACGGCAAGGAAGGGCGAATTCAAATCAACGCGGAATTCAGCAAACTTGAGCCGGCGACGAAATTCGGCGCCGAATACCTGACCTACGTACTGTGGGCCATTACGCCGGAAGGAAAATCGAGCAACCTGGGCGAGATTCTTTTGAACGGCGACAACACCAAGATCACCGTGACGACTTCCCTGCAAACCTTTGGATTGATCGTGACCGCGGAGCCGTATTTCGCGGTGACGGAACCGAGCGAAGTGGTGGTGCTGCAGAATGTGATCACGGCGGAGACGACCGGGACGTTCGAGCAGACGCCGGTGAGCTATCAATTGCTAGGCCGCGGCGCATACAGCTACGAGGCGTCCAGCGTGACTGGCGCGACGATCAGCGCACCGAACAACACGGTGGCCGATTCAAAGGCGCCGATCGAATACTTTGAAGCCGAAAATGCGGTGCAAATCGCCATGATGGCCGGCGCGCAAGATTATGCGCCGGAAGCGCTGGCCAAGGCTCAGGTTTCCCTGACGAACGCGCGGGATCTCGAGGTGAGGCATCAGGACGAAAAGGTGATCGTGCAAGATTCGCGCGACGCGGTGCAGAACGCCGCGGATGCGCATCACATTACGATCGAGGCCATACTGGCCGAGCAAGCGGCGGACGAACAAGCCGCCGCAGCGCAACGTGTAGCCGCATCGCAGCAGCAGGCGGACGCGGCGGCCGAAGCACAGCGGCAGGCGGACATCCAAAAGGCGCAGGCACAGCGTGACGCAGCGGCGGCGGCAGCGGCCAATGCTCAGGCGCAGGCGGCAAGCGCGCAAGCGCAGGCCGACACCACGGCAGCTCTAGCCCAGACCGAGCAGGAGCGTTTGGCGAAACAACAGGCTCAGGACGCAGCAGCGGCGGCAGCAGCGGCGAATGCTCAAGCGCAAGCGACGAGCGCCCAGGCGCAGGCCGACACTGCGGCAGCACAAGCGCAAACGGAGCACGAACGCTTAGCTAAACAGCAGGCCCAGGACGCGGCAGCGGCGGCGCAGGCTCAGGCCGCTCAAGCGGCGGCGGCAGCGCAGGCAGCGCAGGCGGCCGCGGCGCAGTCCGAAAAGGAAAAACAACAACTCCGCGCAACGCTGCTAGAACAATTCAACAAGATTTTGCCGACGACAGACACGCCGCAAGGCCTGAAGGTGAATATGGCCGACGTGCTGTTCACATTCGGCAAATACGATCTACGCCCCGAAGCCCGCGAGGCTTTGGCGAAACTTAGCGGAATCGTGCTGGGGCATCCCGGCTTACAGCTCACGATCGACGGCTATACGGACAGCGTCGGGACCGATGCATTCAATCAAACCCTATCCGAGAATCGCGCCGGCGCGGTTCACGACTATGTGGTGAAGCAGGGTCTGGACCCGGCAGCCGCTACATCCAAGGGATTTGGGAAATCAGATCCAGTCGCGACCAATGACACAGCAGTGGGCCGGCAACTGAATCGCCGCGTGGAAATCATCGTCTCCGGCGAAGTGATCGGCACGCAGATCGGCGAATTGCTTCCAGGGGATCTGCCGACGACGCGGTAATAGACCACAGATAATCATCGACCGACTCCGGCGCCGCGGAATTCCTTTTCGGGAGTTCCGCGGCGCCGGATTGTTGTTTGGACGCGAGATTCGGCGTGGAAGCGAGTTAGGTCTTGAGTACGCCGCGGAATTTCCTGGGATCGTTGTCGAAACCGGGAAAGACGGCGTCGAGATCCTTGCTGCCGAGGTGATTCACGATCAGCTCGCCGAGGACGGAGCGGAAATCGGTGGTGAGCGTGAGATCGCGGCCTTCGTTCAACTGATCGGGATTCAGGCCGGGCCACTGGCCGTAAACTTTTCCGCCCTTCGCCGGGCCGCCCAACACCAACATGCAATTGGCGTGGCCGTGGTCGGTGCCGCGATTGCCGTTTTCGTGTGCGGTGCGGCCGAATTCGGACATGGTCACGACGACGACATCTTCCATTCGATCGCCCAAATCTTGCGAGAACGCGGAGAGGCTGCCGCTCAAATCGCGCAGAAGATTCGCGAGCTGGCCTTGCGCGCCGCCTTCATTGACGTGATTGTCCCAGCCGCCGGTATCAACGAACGAAACTTCCATGCCGATATCGGCTTTTAGGAGCTGCGCGACTTGCAGCATCGTTTGACCGACGCGGCCGGCGGGATACTGCGCGCCGTTTTCCGGTTGGAAGCGCGCGGGATCGGCTTTGCGCAGCATGTCCACGGCCTCGAAAGTTTCGTTGCCGGTGCCGCGCAGGACGGTGTCCACAGTCTGGGCGTAGAGCGCTTCAAAACCGCCTTCGACCGCGGGCGATTGCGCGAACACCTTGAATTGGCTGACGTCAGGCAAAGCGATGGCCGGAGTCGTGCCGCGCAGCGTGAGCGGCAGATTCGGGCCCATGGCTACGGCGCGGAAGGGCGAAGCGGCGGGCTCGGGCGTTTCGACGAGGGCGCGATTGAGCCAGCCATCGTCTGTGGCGCGGACGCCGGGCGTGCCGGACTCCATGTAATCCTGCGCATCGAAATGCGAGCGGCTGGAATCGGGCGAACCCGCGGCGTGCACGATAGCAAGCGAACCATTGTGGAAGAGGGGCGCGAGAGACGCCATGCTCGGATGCAAGCCGAAGAATCCGTCGAGATCGACCGCCGCTTGATCGCCGGCAGCGCGGCCGGGCGATTGAATCGCGATGGTGGGACGAATGCGGTAGTAATTCGGCTCGGCGAAGGGCACGACGATGTTCAGGCCATCGGCGGCGCCGCGCTGAAACAGCACGACGAGTTTCTTCTTGCTGGCCGAGGGCGTGGCCGCAACGGCGCGCTGCAAAAATCCCGGCAGCGTGCTCATGCCGATCATGGCGATACCGCCGCTTTTCAAAAACGCTCGCCGCGAGACTTTCATGTTTGTGGCCCCTTTTCGCCGTTCACTACATGGATGCGTTGCAGCGCCATAGCGCTGGCGCGGCACGGCCATCGCTATCGCCGCTGAAATTCGGGCGAACCCAGAACCAAGCCTGCGATCAAATCTGAATTGACCCTGCGAACGGGATCGTCGAGTTTGGCCTGAAGCACTTGCGGCGTGTCGAGTTGCTTCTCCAATGTGTCGCGCGTTTCTGCGCTTACTTCCCCGCCGAGAAACACGGAGAGCGCGGAGTCGAGGGCCGCGTGCGCATCGGAGCCGCTGGCCACGTCGCCGAGGACGGCGGCGACGTTCGTTTGAACGCCGCGAAGGCGATTGCCGGTGAGGGCGAGAGAATAATTCAGGCGATTCAGAAGCGCGCCGGTGTTCACCCAGGCGTCGGCCGAGTCCGAATAACCTGTGGGCGGCTGGCATTGATAGAGTGGTTCGCCGATGCGCGCGGACCATTGCACGAGCAGCAGCGGAACTGTGGCATCGGCTCCGGTGGCGCGCGCGGCGGAGACGACAAGCTCAAACGGAGTTTTGATTTTGGCGCGATAGGCGTCCTTGGACCAAAATTCCGGCGAGTAGATCATGGTGTCCAACACGACGCGAATATCGCCGTCGGAGGAAAGATAGGTTTTGGTCATTCGATCGACGAGCGTGTCAGGCGGTTTATCGGCGACGAAATGGCGCGCGATCTCGAATGAAATGTGATGCGCAGTGTGCGGATCGCGAGCCAGAAGATCAAGCACCGCTTCGCCGTCCTTCATTCCGCCGTAATCGATCTTGTGGCCGAGAACTACTTTTGGCTTCGTGTCATGCAGGCGATCGTTGAATTGAAATTCGGGATTTATGTTCGGCGTGCCGATCGTCCATCCGGTGAAACAGCGCGCGACTTCGATCACATCCTGCTGCGTGTAGCCGCCATCGACGCCCAGCGTGTGAAGCTCCATCAATTCGCGGCCGTAATTTTCATTCAGGCCGCGATCCTGCTGCTGCGCTTTTTGCTGCTGCGGATTGCCGACGGGAAAACGCGGGAATCCGCCGGGGCCGGGCCGCATTCCGACTCGCGCGGCGCGCGCTTGGCGTTCGGCTTGCAACTGCTTCCACGCGTCCGGATCGACGCTGAGCCAATTATCGAGATAGAAAAGCATCGCCGGACTTTTCGCCGTGGCTTCCAGGAGATCTCGGAATTTGCCCATGGCGTGCGGGCGAATGGCATCGCGCTCAAAGCTGGTGACAAGCCAAGCGTCCTGGCCCTTGCCCACGAAAACATTGAAGTGATTGAACCAGAAATCGACCATTTGCTCGTATAGTTGGCGATCGCTGTAAACGGCGCGATCCACTTTGGCCATGGCTAGCTCGGCAACAATTCGCTGCGGCGTGTGAAGATTCTGGTAGTTGTACATCTGATTGCCGGGGCCGGATTGGCCTTTATCTTTGGCGGCGCGCGGAGGGCCGGCCATTTCGCCGCTGCTATTCGCCGCGGTGTCCGGCATTTGGGTTGATGGCGAGTTGGGATTTGATGTGTCGCCTGCGTTCGACATCTGATTCGAGGGCTGGCTAGAGCGCGCGAGCGGCGTCGACCCCAGCAGCGGATCGGGCATGCTGTCCAACGGTGCGTTGGATGATTGCATCGCGGACGCGTCGGACGGTGCGGGCTGCGGCGCCGCGGCGGAATTTGCGTCGGGTTGCGAGGACTGCGCTGCTTGTGTTGATGGCGCCGGCTGGCCTCCGCCTTCACGCGCGACTTCCGCTTGCATCGCGGCGCGCGCGGCGGCCTGCTGTTGCTGTTGATACTCTGCGAGGGTCATGCCAGCGCGCTGGGCCGCCTGCTGAGGCCGCGGGAAATCGGTTACCAGTTCCGCGGACGACATCGCGAGCGTGGGAAATTGATTGAGGCGCGCATCCAACGCGGAATCGTCGATGGATTCCGGGTGCAATTGCTGATCGATCCATTTCGCCAAGCCCATCTGCTCGACGCGGGCGACGTCGCCGGGCCGCAATCCATAGCCCAGGCGATCGAGAGCGTGAAGGATTGCCTGCTGCTCGGTGAGATCGGTGATCGGCACGCCGGCGAGCACGGGAGTTTGCTTCGTGGCGGCCGCGACGCTGTTGGCGCGAGAATCGTCAGCTCTGGATTTCGCTGCAACAAGGATCGGCGCAGAGAAAATGAGAGCGGTCAGGACAAGCAAGGCCAGCGAAGCGGTGAGGAATTGCGTGCGCGGTGCAGGGCGCGTGCGGCGAGAAGTTCGTCCGAGCATCCAAAACCTCCCCGAAATGCCAAGCGCCCGCAGACAGGACGGCCGTTGCGGGCACTCTATTCATATTAACCCGGCGCCAGCGGGAAAGTTGCGCGCAGGAATGGATGGTTCGCGAAAGCGGCATCCGCTGCGAGGACCGACTTTGCATTGAAGTCGCTGCCGCGGCGAGTTAATGTGCTGCGTTGTACTGAGGCGCACCGATGCTGCTGCGAGATTTCATTCTTTGGCTTTCGACTAAGAAGAAACTGACCGACGCGATCGCGCGGCGCGGGATGCGCCAAGGATTTGCGCGGCGCTTTGTCGCGGGCGAGGCCCTGGCTGACGCCATCGCCGCGGGGGCACCGCTGGGAGGCGCGGGCTACGGCGTGATCCTGAATCATCTGGGGGAGAACGTCAGCACGCGCGAACAGGCCGAGCAAGCGAGATCGAGCTACATCGAGATGCTCGGCGCGCTCGAAGAAGCGAAACTCGCGGGGAATATTTCCGTGAAGCCGACGCAGCTGGGACTCGATCTGGGGCAGGATATTTGCGAAGCGCTGACGATCGAGATTGCGGAAGAGGCGCGACGCATGGATCGCACGATCGAAATTGACATGGAAGCTTCGGCGTACACCGATCGCACGCTCGATCTTTATGAGGCTGTGCAGCGACGCGTGGGAAATGCCGGCGTGGCGCTGCAATCGTATATGCGGCGCACGGCGAGCGATCTCGCTCGGCTGGGGCCGCTCAGGCCGAAAATTCGATTGGTGAAAGGCGCGTATCATGAGCCGCCCAGTGTTGCATTCCAGAAGAAGAGCGAAGTGGACGATAACTACCGCCTTCTGCTCGACCGCATGCTCGGACCCGGGAATCAAACGCGCGTCTACGCAGCCATCGGCACGCACGATCCGAACATGATCGAGTACGCGCGCCGACTGATTAACGAACACGATTTGCGGCGATCGAACTACGAATTTCAGATGATTTATGGGATTCGCCGCGACTTGCAGCGCCAACTGCTTGCCGACGGGCACCCGATCAATATTTACGTTCCGTTTGGCGTGGATTGGTGTCCGTATTTCATGCGCCGGCTTGCCGAGCGTCCGGCGAACTCCTGGTTCGTGCTACGCAATCTATTCCTGGAGCATAAGGTCAAAGACCAGGAGGAAGGCGCGGCCGAAGGAGAGCGGCGCTGAAACCCGACTCCGAGCGACGCGATGCGCACGGCACACCGCGCGCCGCGTCAGGGGCTCAGGAATCAGCCTTTTGCTGCGCGAGCCACTCGAAGATCGCGGCATAATCCATTTCTGAAAAACCTTCGTTGCACGCTCTGGTGAAAATATCGCGAACCGCGCTTGCTCCCGGCAATTTCACGCCGACCGAACCGGCGGCGTTGAGGGCGAGATTCAAATCTTTCAGAAGGTTGCGCGAGTAAAATGTAGCCTTGTATTCCTTGCGGGCGATCAGCGCGCCTTTGGCCTGAAAGAGCCCCGCGCCGAGATTCGACGCGCCGATGATTTCGAGGAATTTGTCGGGCGCGATGCCGGATTTCTGCGCCAGCAGCAGCGACTCGGAAAAAGTCTCAATCATTCCACCGAGCAGTAAATTGCAGCACAGCTTTGCGGACGCCGCGATTTCCGATTTTTCAAAGCGCCAAAGTTTTTCGCCGAGCGCGGCGAAGATCGGCACGCAAACGTCGATGGCCTGGGTTCGGCCGCCGGCGAAGACCAACAATTTCCCGGCCGCGGCGGCGTAGCGATTGCCGAGCACAGGAGCGCTGATGAAATCGGAGCCGATGCTGCGATAGTGCTGACTCAAGCGGCGCGATGTGCCGGGATCGATCGTGCTCATATCGCAATGAATCTTGCCGCGGCCCAGCGACGCCGCAATTCCTGTGGAACCAAGCGCAAGCGATTCGACGGCGGGGCCATCGAGCACCATGGTGATCGCAACATCGGAAGTGGCGACGGCCTGCTGCGGCGTGAGCGCCTGCGTGGCGCCGAGATTCACCAGCGGCTCGGCCTTTTCCGGCGTGCGATTCCACACTGTGACGCTGAATCCTTGCGTGAGAAGTCGCTCGACGACGCCCGAGCCGAGAATTCCTAAACCGAGAAAAGCAATTTTGGGTTTCATCGATTGTTAGCCTCGCGGGCCGGCGCGCCGTGCCGCACGGCCAGGATTTTATGCAACCGCAGCGCGGCGCCGCGCGGCTGTTTCAATATTGAACGCTGCGCCGAGGAACAGCACCATCACGGTGAGCTGCATCCACAGCATCAAGCCGATGGCCACCGCCAAGCCGCCGTACACCAGCGAATACGGAACGTGGCGCATATAAAATCCGAAGATCGCGCTGACAAGCCACCACAGCAGCGTCCCAAGCGCCGCGCCCTGCAACACCGGCTCCGACCCGCCGCCAGAGGGGCGACCCACGCGATAGATGATGGCGACTGCCAGCATGGCCAGAAACAACGCCACGAAAATGTATAGCGCGACCCACAGATACCTGACGAGCAAGGGCGATGCGGAATTGTTGATGAGCCAGAGGCGCGCCTGCTTGCCGAAGACGAGTAGATTCGCGGCCAGCAACCACGGAGCGATCGTGACCAGCAGGAGCAGCAGCGCGCGAAATTGTTTGCTCCACGTTCCGTGCGGCTCGCATTCGCCGCGCATTATATGGAAGCCATCGATCACCAGGCGCATCATTTGCATCCCGGCCAGCAGCGTGCCACCCAGCCCCAGCGAAATCCACTGCCACGGGTGCGTGCTGTGCGCCAGCACGAATCGCATCACCATGGCGTGCGCGCCGGGCGGCATCACCACCACCAGGCGCGCCATGATTTCGCCGAAGCCTTCGCCGAGACGCGCGGAATTCGACGCCACGCCCATGATGATCAACAGCATAGGCATCGATGCGAGGAACATATTGAAGGCCACGGCTTGCGCCTGAGCCACACAGCTGGGGACCACGCGCCGCCCAGCCGCGTACAAGCGTTTCCAGAAGGATGCCATCGGTGCGCCGCGATTATATACGACACGGGGCGGAGTCAACAGATGCGCGCGCCGCCGTGCGCTGATGGAATCGGGCGCGCGGGGCGCGGCTTGTTCCTGCGCGGGCGGCAGCGGTACACTGCGTTCTCAGCATTGGAGGTGCGCAATGTCTCGAATGGTGCGCTGCGGCGCGATTCAAGCCGCGTGCGAATGGTCGCCGGAGAAATATCCGCTCGCCGAAATCAAAAGGCGCATGATCGCGAAGCACGAATCGCTGATCGCGGAGGCGGCCAAGAAAAAAGTTCAAGTTTTGGGCCTACAGGAGTTGTTCTACGGCCCCTATTTCTGCGCCGAGCAGCAGGCGCGCTGGTACGAATTGACGGAGCCCGTGCCCACTGGGCCGACGATCACGGGAATGCAGAAACTTGCGCGGAAATACAAAATGGTTTTGGTGGTGCCGATTTACGAAGTGGAAATGCCGGGCGTATACTACAACACCGCGGCGGTGATCGACGCCGATGGAAAGTTCCTGGGTAAATATCGCAAGCACCACATTCCGCATTGCCATCCCGGATTCTGGGAGAAGTTTTATTTCACGCCGGGCAACTCCGGGTATCCTGTATTTCAAACGCGCTACGCCAAAGTGGGCGTGTACATTTGCTACGATCGCCATTTCCCCGAAGGCGCGCGATGCCTGGGCTTGAACGGCGCGGAGATCGTTTACAACCCATCGGCGACGGTCGCGGGGCTTTCCGAATATTTATGGGAACTCGAACAGCCGGCGCACGCCGTCGCCAATCAATATTTCATCGCGGCGATCAATCGCGTGGGCACGGAAGCGCCGTGGAAGATCGGCGAATTTTACGGCAAGAGCTATTTCTGCAGTCCGCGCGGGAAGATCGTAGCGCAAGCCAGCCGCTCGGAAGACGAAGTGCTTACGGCCGATTTGAATCTGGACGAAATCGAAGAAGTGCGCCAAGTGTGGCAATTCTTCCGTGATCGGCGCCCGGAAACTTACGGCGAAGTGACGCGCACGCTTACAACAGGCTCGGCGCAAGCGGCCGACTGAATTCAGGAGCTGCCATGTCCACAGCAACAACCACAGCGCAAGTGTGCCGCAATTTTATAAACGGCCAATGGGTCGCATCGCGCTCGGGGCGCGTCGCCGAACGCCGCAACCCAGCCGATCAGGACGAAATCGTCGCTGTGGTTCCACTTTCCACGCGCGAAGAAACGCGCGAAGCGATCGCCGCAGCCAAAGCCGCCTACCCCGCATGGCGCGATACGCCGGCGCCGGTGCGCGGGAAAATTATTGCGCGCGCTGCGGCGCTGCTGGAAGCGCGCAAGGAAGAAGTGGCGCGCTTGCTGACGCGCGAAGAAGGCAAGACGCTGAAAGATTCGCTCGGCGAAGTGCAACGCTCCGTGAATATTCTGGAATTCACGGCCGCCGAAGGGCGGCGCATGGGCGGAGAGACCGTGCCATCGGAACTGCCGCGCAATTTCACTTACACGTTCAAACAACCGCTGGGCGTGGTCGGCGCGATTACACCGTGGAATTTTCCTGTCGCGATTCCCGTGTGGAAGGCCGGGCCGGCGCTGGTGGCGGGCAACACGATGGTGTTCAAGCCCGCTACGGTGACGCCGCTGACCGCGGCTAAAGTCGTCGAGATATTCGCCGAGGCCGGTGTGCCGGCAGGCGTGCTGAACATGATTTTGGGCTCGGGCAGCGAGGTGGGCGACGAAATCGTGGAGCACGACGACGTGCGCGCGCTTTCTTTTACCGGCTCAAATGAAATCGGCGGCGCGCTGTACTCCGCGGGCGCGCGCAAGATGAAAAAGTGCCAATGCGAGATGGGCGGAAAAAATCCGGTCGTGATTCTGGCCGATGCCGATCTCGATCTTGCCGTGGAATCGACGCTGGTCGGCGCGTTCGGCTCTTCTGGGCAGCGGTGCACGGCCACAAGCCGCGTTGTGGTAGAGGACGCCATCGCCGAGCGGTTCGTCGAAGCGTTTGCGGCGCGCGCGCGGCAGCAAAAGGCAGGTAATGGTCTCGATTCGAGCGTCGATCTCGGGCCGGTGGTGGACGAAAAGCAGTTGGAAACCGTGCTCCACTATCTTGAAATCGGCAAGAAGGAAGGCAAACTGATCGCCGGCGGCGAGCGCGTAAAGGGCGGCGCGTTTGACCGCGGCTTATTTGTCGCCGCCACGGTATTCGATCATGTGCCGTGGGACAGCGTGATCGCGCAAGAGGAAATTTTTGGCCCGGTGATTTCCGTGATCCGCGTGAAGGATTTTGAGGAAGCCGTGCGCGTGGCGAATTCCGTGAAGTTCGGCCTTTCCAGCTCGATTTACACCAACGACGCGCGGAAAATCTTCGAATTCATCGAGCGCATCGAAAGCGGGATGACGCACGTAAATCTGCCGACCATTGCGAGTGAAGCGCATCTTCCTTTCGGCGGCGTCAAGGGCACCGGCGTCGGCCTGCGCGAAATGGGGCGCGTGGCGATCGATTTCTACACCGAACTGAAAACTGTTTACGTCGACTATTCGCGCAAGCGCGGTTGAGATGCGCGACGCCGAGCATCGCCGGGAGATGACGTTGCGTTCGCATTTCTATTTCTTGACCGTCGCGCAGACGATCGCGCTGGCCGGAGTTTTCTCGTTTTTCCTCGCCTGCAGTCCGCTCGCGCGCGCGGCGGACAAAGTCGAATGGAAGCCCGTCCCCGAAGCGCTGCTCCGCGTGGACGACCATCCGCCGAAGGACTGGAATCTGTACTCGGCGGAAAAGAAAAACGATCGGCTGATGGTACAGATCGGCGGCAGATATTTGCTGGTTCTCGTGAATCAGCACCGCGTCTACGAACTCGATCCGGCGAAACTCGAGCATAAGCAGGACGATATCATCTGGCGCGAGCAGGATCGCCCGGCAGCGCCGCTGGCCTCGAGCGAGTGGATCATCCACGACGTTGGCGAAGCTTATCGTGCACATTTTCACCTCGATGCCGAGGGCCACACCTTCGACATCGACATTCCCCACCCCGTAGTGATCTTCGGTCCGTGACGCCCGCCGGCCCAACTGCGCGCCACCCAAGCGCGGACTTGGTGGATGGCGCGCTCGCGAGCGAAACGATTCGCTCGAGAGCGCTCTACAACGAAGACCTCGCGCCCGTTTCTCGAGCCCGGCGAAGCTGGGGCACGTACAACTACGCCGCGCTGTGGGTGGCGATGAGCGTGAACATTCCCACCTACATGCTGGCGAGCGGAATGATCGCCGGCGGAATGAATTGGCGGCAGGCGCTGGGAACAGTTTTTCTGGGCAACGTGCTGGTGCTCGTGCCGATGCTGCTGAACGCGCATGCCGGCGCGCGCTACGGAATTCCCTTTCCGGTTTTCGCGCGGGCGTCGTTCGGCGTGCTGGGCGCGAACATCGCCGCTGTACTGCGCGCGCTGGTGGCGTGCGGCTGGTTCGGCATTCAGGCGTGGATCGGCGGCGAAGCAATCAACGCCATGCTTGTGGCGCTCGATCCGCGCTGGGCCAATTTTCATTGGGGCGTGACGATTTGTTTCGTGGCGTTCTGGCTGCTGAATGTGATTGTGATCATGCGCGGCATTGAGACGATTCGCTTTCTGGAGGGAATTTCCGCTCCGTGTCTGCTGGTGCTTGGCTTCGCGCTGCTGGTTTGGGCCGGAACGAAGGCGGGCGGATTCGGGCCGATACTCGCCGCGCCCTCGAAATTTCACGACTTCCGGTCCTTCTTTCGATTTTTTGTGCCGTCGCTCACCGGCGTCGTCGGATTCTGGGCCACGGTGGCGCTGAATATTCCGGATTTCACGCGCTACGCTCGGAGTCAGCGCGCGCAAATGCTGGGCCAAGCGCTGGGATTGCCGGCGACAATGACATTTTATTCGTTCATCGGAATCGCTGTGACTTCTGCGACGGCGATAATTTTCGGGCAAGCGTTGTGGGATCCGGTCGCGGTGCTGGCGCGATTGGGCAGTCCGCTGGCGGTGATCGTCGCGATGGTGGCGTTGCTGGTGGCAACGTTGAACGTGAACGTCGCGGCCAACGTAGTGTCGCCGGCGAACGATTTTTCAAATCTTGCGCCGCGCTACATTCGATTTCGCACCGGCGGGCTGATCACGTGCGTCGTGGGACTGGCGATGCAGCCGTGGCGATTGCTGGCGAGTTATGGCACTTACATTTTCGGTTGGCTGGTGGGCTACTCCGGCTTCTTGGGGCCGATCGCGGGCGTGATGATTTGCGATTACTTCGTGATTCGTAAAAAGATTATTTTGGTTGAAGACCTGTATCGTCGCGGCGGTTTTTACGAATTCACGCACGGCGTGAATTGGCGCGCGGTTGCGGCGCTGATGCTGGGCTGCGGCGTGGCTTTTGTGGGCCTGGTCGTGCCGGCGGTGCGCGTGCTTTACAACTACGCGTGGTTTGTCGGCTTCGCCGTCAGCTTCGTGGCGTATTACGCGCTGATGCGCGCCCGGCCGGCGGAGGCCGAGGCTTAGACAGAGCGGCGGCGCTCAGCGCGCGGCGCTAATGCGCTGCTTCCAACTTTGCGGCGCTTTGCCCGTATCGACTTGCCGCATCGTGATGCATTTCTGCACGGGACACACCAGCGCGCACAAATTGCAGCCGACGCATTCATCTTGAATGATACGCGGGACGTGCACGCCCATGCCCTTGGGATTCTTTTTCCCATTGCCCGCAACGCCGTAAGATTCGATGCATTGATGCGCGCCATCTTCGCACGCGACGTAACAAAGCTGGCAGCCGATGCACAGCGCGGGGTCGATATCCGCGATGATTTTGTAATTCAGATCGAGATCGCCCCAATCCACGACGTTGCGCACGGCGCGGCCGCGAAAATCCTCGATCGAGTGGAAGCCGTGCTCGTCCATGTATTGATTCAGCCCCTCGGCCATATCCTGGACGATGCGAAAACCGTAGTGCATCACGGCGGTGCAGACTTGCACGCACGAAGAGCCGAGCGCGATGTGTTCGGCAGCGTCGTTCCAATACGTGATGCCGCCGATGCCCACGATCGGAATTTTTACCGCTTTGGCCACGGACGAAACCAAGTGCAGCGCGATCGGCTTCACGGCGGGTCCGCAATAGCCGCCGTGCGAAGAACGGCCGCCGACATTTGGCGTGGGCGCGAATGTGTCCAGATCAACGCTCATCACGGAATTGATCGTGTTGATCAGGCTGACGGCGTCGGCACCGCCGCGCTCCGCGGCGAGCGCTACTTTGCTGATATCCGTGACATTCGGCGTGAGCTTCACGATCACCGGTGTTTTCGCCGCTTCCTTCGCCCACGCCGCAATCATTTCCGTGTATTCCGGAACTTGTCCCACGGAGGCGCCCATGCCGCGCTCGCTCATGCCGTGCGGACACCCGAAATTCAACTCGAGCGCGTCCGAGCCGGCGTCTTCGGCGCGATGCACCATGTCGTGCCACGTTTCGCGCTTGGATTCGACCATCAGCGATGCAATCACCAAATTTTTCGGAAATCGTTTTTTCACTTCGGAGATTTCGCGAAGATTGTCTTCGATCGGCCGGTCGCTGATCAGCTCGATATTGTTCAGGCCCATCACTTTCGCGCCGTTGTAATCCAGCGCGCCGTAGCGCGAGCTGACGTTGACGATCGGTTCGCCGATCGTTTTCCAGACAGCGCCACCCCAGCCGGCCTCAAACGCGCGCATCACTTGCCCGGCCGTGTTCGTCGGCGGCCCGCTGGCCAGCCAAAACGGATTCGGCGATTCGAGTCCGCAGAATTTCACGCGCAGGTCCGCCATGTGTGATCCCTCCTAATTCCCCTGGCCGCGCGGCGATCCCTGCGCCGCGTCGATCGCTTGCGCCGCAGCTTTGCCTTCGGCCACGGCGTCCACCACTTCTCTGCCGCCGTTCACGCAATCCCCACCGGCGAAGTATTTCGGATTGCCCGTGCGATGATTTGTGTCGACGACGACGGTGCCATTGTCGTGCAGCGCGATGCCGCGCACCGCGCGCAGAAAATCGGTGACGGGCTTCTGGCCGACGGCGCTGACGATCATATCCACGTCAATCGTGAACTCGCTGCCGGGAATCGGCTCGAATTGACGGCGCCCGCGAACGTCCGGCTCGCCGAGGCGCGTGCGCACGCATTCGAGGCCGGCAACCACGCCGCCGCGCTCGGCAACGCGCACCGGCATCGTCTGCCACAGAAACGTGACGCCATCCTTCTGCGCCAATTGATACTCGTAACGGAACGCGGGCATTTCGCGCTCGCTGCGGCGATAGATCAGGTAGACGCTCGTCGCGTTCAGGCGCCGCGCCGCGGTGACCACGTCGATCGCGGTGTTGCCCGCGCCGATGCAGGCCACGCGATTGCCGATCTCGACCTGCTCGAATTTGCGCGTCTTGGTCATCTCAATAAATTCGATCGCGCCATACACGCCGGGCGTTTCCTCGCCGGCAAGTTTTAGCGGCCACGTTTCACCAAGTCCCACGCCAATGAAAATCGCGTCGAACTCGCGCTCGAGTTCGGCGAAGGGAATCTGTTTGCCGACCTCGGTCCGCTGGTGGAACTTCACGCCGAGGCCGCGAATCATTTCGACTTCACGCAAGGCGTCCGTTGCGCGCGTTTTGTACGCGGCGATGCCGTAGGTGCTCAGGCCGCCGGGCAATTCATTGCGGTCGTAAATCGTCACGTCGTAACCCCAGCGCGCCAGTTGCGCGGCACACGAAAGCGACGCCGGCCCCGAACCGATGCAGGCGACGTGCTTGCCATTCGGCGCGCCGGGGTGAAACAGTTTCACGTTACGATTGAAGAGCGTATCGACGGCGTAGCGCTGCAACCGGCCGATCTCGATGGGGCGCTCGCCTTTTTCGTGCATCACGCACGCGCCTTCGCACAGCGCTTCGGTAGGACACACGCGGCCGCACGTGGCGCCCAAAATGTTGGCTTCCAAAATCACGCGGGCCGAGCCAACTACGTTGCGCGTCATGATGCGCTTGATGAAGCCGGGCACGTCGATGCTGGTGGGGCAAGCCATCGTGCACGGCGCGTCAAAACAGTAAAGGCAGCGCTCGGATTCGATCGCGGCTTGACGCGGCGTCATCGTCGGCACAATGTCCGCGAAATTGCGGTCGTATTCCTCGGAAGAAATTTTAGGTGCCGATTCGCGAAGAGGCATGTTCGTCCTTTTCAGATTTCTCGCAACTGCGGCGCCCACGCGCAGCCACAGTGGTCAGAAATGCGCAACCCGGCGCGAAGGATTGTCCATGTGCCTGCCTCCTCCCACCGGGTCGCCAACGATTCGCTACGCGGGATTCTAGCACCCACGGCGCGCGTGCGCGCGGACCCGTTGCAAAGTTTTAATTGGCGGGTTTCGTGGGTGCGGGCATCTTGCACACGAAATTTGCGGCGTCATCGTCGCTGCCGGTGCCCGTGTAGCGCGCCACCTGCGGGTACGGGCACAACGGCCGGGTGCGATCAGCGACGCCATTGGTACGATGCGTGGCGATGATTTTGTCCGGCGCGGCGCTGCGCTCGACCCATTGTTCGAGCGCCGAAAGCGTATCGAACGTGTTCGGTCCTGGCCCTCCCGAGCAGTGATGCATCCCCGGCACGGTGAAAAATCGCACGAACGAATCGGCTGCTTTCTCGCCGCCGCTGGCCGCGACAACATCGTCGAAGTAATCGATCGTCGTCAGCGGCGAAAGCGCCGGATCGGCCCAGCCGTGGTACATCAGCAGCTTTCCGCCCATCGTCCGGAACGGGTTGAGATTGGGATCTCCCGGCCGCAGGATCTGCGTGGCCTTCGCCAGCAGCGGCAAGTCGGTTGCGAAATTGAATGTGCGGTAGTCGTAGTTCGGATTCTGGTTATCGGGAAACGCTAGGTAGCGCAGGAAATTCGTCATGTAATTGAAGCCTTCGCCGTCAGGCTGCGTCGCGCTGGTACCCACCACCCACTGGTCCCAGCCGCCCGGACCGTCCTCATCTCCAAGCGTGAAGCCGGGCACGATTTGCTTTCCGGCAGCGTCGGCCGGCCCGGCGGTTAATTTTGTGAAGCTGTCCACTTGGCCCGCGGTCAAACACGTCGCGGCATCCCCGCTTTTGCAGAGCAACGTTGCGGCGTCAAAACCGCACGCCCGCGGATCGTCGATCAGACCATCGACCAGGCCGTCCTTTCCATCGCACTCCGCGGTGATCGCGGACGAGAGGAGCGAAAGCTTGGCAGCGGGAATGTAATGGTCCGCGTCTGAAAGCAGCGCCTGATAACCCCAAATGCGATTGAGCTGACCATCGAGCAGGAACGACGGATCGCCCGCAATGACTCCGTTAAAATCCGCCGGATAGCGTTGCACCTCCATCAGCGCTTGGCGGCCACCGTTCGAGCAGCCGTCGAAATAAGCTTCGCGCGGGCGCTCGCCGTAGAATTTTTCGGTGATCAGCTTCGCTGCGACCGCGGTGACGTGCGTGCCGCGATAGCCATAATCGATTTCCTTGGGCAGATTGTGATACGCCCATGTCGCGTCTGTGCTTGCCTTGGCCTGATGACCCGTGTCCGTCCCCGCCGTGGCGTAACCGCGCAGCAAACCGGAATCGATCGACGGAATCGTACCGGCGAATCCGCCGACGCCAACAAATAGAAACTTTTCATTCCACGCCGCCGGCAATCCCAAGCGGAACGGCACGCTATTGCCGGGCGTCGCGACGTACGCGTCAACCCGGCAATATTCGGGCACGTTCTGCGTGGCGGCGACGAGCGAGACTTCCGTGATTGTCGTGTCCGGCGGCGCCATCGCCTCGAGGCGCGCGAGGCTACACCTCTCGCCGACCGCGCCCACTGTGGCCGCCGTCTGCGCCAACGCGTGCGGCGCGTGCGCGAGCGCGGCGTAAGCGATAATCAGCGCCATCGTCAAAATATTTCGCCGCACATGATTTGTCATTTCGATTCTCCTCGTCGCGTTTGAGAAACGCTGAAAGCGATTCACTTCGGTTGAGGCGGAAGTGCATCGCCGAGCAGGAAGCGCATGTTTCCGAAGTCGATCGTAAAACTAGAATAGGGATCGACTAGATCGCGACCCAGATTGCCGTAGCGCCGATCGATGTCCGAACCGATGGGCGGCACGACAGGCACTTTGTACAGCGCGGGATGCGCCTGCCCCACTCCGAGCTGCACCTCGGGCAGATAATACGCGCGCATTATTTTCACTCCTCCGGTGCCGCCCATGCCGTAGGGCTTCTTGTGAAGGCCTTTGAAAGCGCGATGGAAATCATGGCGATAGCGATCTGAAAGCACGCTTTCGTCTGCTCCCGTATCAAACGAAAACAACAGCTTGCGATTCTCGACGTCACATTCCAGCAATGGCGTCAGCTCGTCCATATACAGTCGCGCGCCATCTCGCCCCGAGGGAGAATCGGGGCCGGCGAGGAAGTGGCCATCCTTGGTGAAAGTGATGCGTTGCAGTGCTTGCATCACTGGGTAGCCCAGGATGGCATTGATCTGGTAATGCGTCTTGCCGGTCGGCACGTTCAGGTTGGCATCATCGAGCACCAGCAGCACAACATTGCGGATCGTAGCGCCGCCGAGTTTCATCTCCGGCAGAATGGCGACCTGCAATTTATTTTCGGCGCCGGTGATGCCTTCGGTTTGCGCGGCGCCCTGAGAGAGTTGCACGCCCAATTTCGCGGCGAAGCTTGCCGAAACTGTGGAGAAGTTCGCACCGGTGTCCAGAATCCAAGATTGCTCGATGCCGTTTACGGTCAAATCGGCGTCGATCGTGCCGAGCACGGGATTGCGATGCGTTGCAAGATCGATCGCGCCGTCGAAGGAAATTGTCTGCGGCGGCGCGCCCTTGAGCAGCAGCACGGCGTGATAGTCGTCATCGGTGCTCTGCTTTTCGACCGCGCCCAAATGTGATGAATAATTGCCAAGCAGCTTTTCATACATCGGGATCGCGTCGCTGCACCGAAAACTTTTGACGTAATCATCGGCAAGCGCATCGAGCGCCACGGCCGCTCGCTCAGGAGCCGAAGATTCCAGATGAGGAAGGACCGCGGTCAGCAGCTCGATGGAGTCGGCGAGGTGGTTCGTTCGGTTGGCAAGCACGCCGCGGAAATAATCGCGATCCGGCGATTGCGGCATGGCATCGACGGCCTGCTCGAGCTGCGCGTAATCGTAATTCTTGACGTAGAGGTCAAGGCCGGCGGAACTCGCTGGCTGCGCCGCGGCGGCTGATGACGTGACGCCACTGTTGGGCGGGGCCGATTGGGGGGAAGCGCGCCGTGCGGAGGCCCACGCAGATAACGAAGCCAACACCAAGATCGCCGAGATCGCGCCGCGGAGCCGCATTGACCAGCAAAGTGTAACAAAATCTCGAGATTTTTAGGTTCCTCCCGCAAACCTGCCAACGGCAGGCGCAGGCGTGGACGAATCCGTGGCCGCCCCCGCTTGGCATCGCTTACAATGGCGCGGGGAAAGACGATTCGGTCGCGCCGTGAGATTCTCTCCTCGCGATTCGGAAATTGGAGGCACGCCATGATCAACGCGGCGCATATCGTAATCTTCTCGAAGAATGCCGAGGCCGACCGGGCGTTCTTTCGAGATGTGCTCAAATTCTCCGCCGTCGATGCCGGCCGTGGCTGGTTGATTTTCGCAATGCCGCCGGCCGAAGCCGCGTTCCACGATTCCGAGATCAACACTAAGCACGAGCTTTATTTTATGTGCGACGACATCGCGGCGACGCTGAAGGATCTGAAAGCGAAAAATGTGGACGTCTCGGCGGTTCACGAAGAACGCTGGGGCAAAATGGCGACCTTCACACTTCCCGGCGGCGGCAAGATCGGGGTTTACGAGCCAAAACATCGAAGCCCACTGAAGTTCAAACGCCGGACTAAAAAACGCGGCGCTTCAGGCGGGCGACGTTGAACGACGCGGTTTCGGCCACGGCCATCACGGCCATCACGCCGGCTTGCACGGGATCGCTGACCACAAAATCCGCGGCGTCGGGCACGCTGCCGGCCATGTTCAGGCTGATCACCAGCAAGCCGGCTTGGCGCACTTCGAGCACGGCTTTTTCGATTTCGCCGCCCATCAACGCGCCGGCCAGCACCAGCGCTCTCACGCGCGGCAATCGCGCCACGGCGCGCACGGCGTCAGCCAGCGTCTGCTCGCCGACCAGCGGAATTGTATCCACCGAGATATGCTCGCCGCGAATGTTGTGGCGGTCGGCTTCGGAGACGGCGCCAATCGCGACTTGTCCGACTTGCGCGCCGCCGCCCATGATGATGATGCGCTTGCCGTAGATGCGCTCGAGGCTTTGTACCTGCTCGACGCTGCGAACGACGGGCAGCTTTAGAAGGTCGGCGATGAGTTGCGGCAACTCGGCGGGCAGCTCGATCTCGAAGTAAACCTGAGCGTCGGGCGGGCGATTATCGATGATGGCGACGGAGACGATGTTGCCTTTGTGCTCGCCGATCACGCCGGTGAGCCGGTGGAGCAGACCGAGTCCTTCTTCGGCGCGAACCACCAATCCGATTTTTTCGAGTTTATCCACGATGCTCTCGTCTCCTTGCTTTCTCAACGCCGCGCCAAGTGTGCCTCAGGTTCGCGCGCCCTCGCCGAAAGAATGTACACCGGACTTCGTTCGCATGCCATGGCTTCAGGGGCTAAATCCCCAGGTACGCGCGAATCAGAACGCCGGGGCTAAAGCCCCGGCATCCTAATCGCAACGTTTCCGCGATCCCCAAATTGCGCCACGATTGACAGAAGGCGCTGCTTGCGGTCGCGCGGACTCGGGCCTAAGATTCCGACATGCGATTCGATACGATTGTCAAAAACGGGACGGTCGTCACAGCGACGGACACGTTTGTGAGCGACGTCGGAATTGTGGGCGGAAAGATCACGGACCTGGCTGCTTCCCTGCCTGCGGAAAATGCGGACAAAGTGATCGACGCCACGGGGCGGCTGGTGCTGCCGGGCGGGATCGACGCGCACACGCACCTCGATATGCCGTTTGGCGGAACGACCAGCGCCGACGATTTCGAGACGGGCACGCGCGCAGCGGCGTTCGGCGGAACGACCACGCTGGTGGATTTCGCGATTCAGTACAAAGGGCAAGCATTGCGGCAGGCGTTTGACACGTGGATGGGCAAGGCCGCGGCAAAAGCGGTGGCCGATTATTCGTTCCACTGCATCATCACCGATCTGGGCGATTCGCAGATGGAAGAAATGGGCGCGCTGGTTGCCGAAGGCGTGCCGAGCTTCAAGCTGTTCATGGCGTATCCCGGTGTGTTCATGCTGGACGACGCGACGATTTTCAAAGCGATGTCGCAGGCGGCGAAATATAACGGGCTGATCTGCATGCACGCGGAAAACGGCGGCGCGATCGACGTGATCGTGAAGCGCGCGCTGGCCGCGGGCAAAACGGCGCCGAAATATCATGCGTTGACGCGGCCGACGACGGCGGAAGCGGAAGCCACGGGCCGGTCGATCGCTCTCGCGGAAATGGCCGGGGCGCCGGTTTACATCGTGCATCTTTCATGCAACGAAGCGCTGGAGAAGGTGCGAGAGGCGCGCGACCGCGGATTGCCGGTGTACGCCGAAACGTGTCCGCAATATTTGTATCTTTCGCTCGAGAATATGGACGCGCCAGGGTTCGAGGGCGCGAAGTACGTTTTCACTCCGCCGCTGCGTGAAAAGTGGCACCAGGAAAAATTGTGGAAGGGATTGGCGCGCGACACGCTGCAAGTGGTTTCCACCGACCACTGCCCGTTCTGCTACAAAGAGCAGAAGGAATTGGGCATCGGCGATTTTACGAAAATTCCGAATGGCGGCCCGGGCATCGAGCATCGCATGAGTTTGATTTACAGCGGAGGCGTGCACGGCGGCCATTTTTCGGCAAACCGCTTCGTGCAACTGGTGTCAACCGCGCCGGCCAAGATATTCGGTTTATATCCGCGCAAGGGAACCATTGCGGTGGGCTCCGATGCGGACATCGTGATCTTCGATCCGCTCGAAGAGCAGGTGCTAAGCGCGAAGACACATCACATGAGGGTGGACTATTCGATGTTCGAGGGCATCAAGGTAAAGGGCGTGGCGAAAATCGTGCTGTCCCGCGGGCGCGTGCTGGTGGAAGACGGCAAATTTCTTGGGCGCGCGGGCGCCGGCGAATTCGTGCGGCGCAAGACCTACGGATCGGCGTAAATCGCTTGCACCTCATTGACGATTAAATCCGAAATCGCGGGCGCGCGCGAAATATTGTAGTGCACCGCGCCAAGCACCTGAAAATTCCCAATTAATTTTGTTTTCGTTCCGTCGTCAACGCGAATCGTATCGCGGCCGCGCAGCAGAAAAGTATCCTTCTCGAAATAATTCGCCGCTTCCTTCACGTTCGGCGGCACGGTTTTGTCCGTGAAGCCCACGCTGTCCATCTGCACGGTCATCTCGACGTTTACGCCTTGGCTTTCGAGCCTGCGGGCCAGCCAGAGCGTCGCCCAGCCGCCCAAACTGTGGCCGTAGAGGATCACCTTGGGCCCGTCGGCGACCTCTTGTGGCGTCAATTGACCGCGACCCGTGGCGCCGAACTGCGAGCGCACCCAGCCGTACGCGTGCCACCAGTCGTACGCGGAGAACGTGTGCGCGCACAGGCCGGGATAATCCATCTTGTTGAGATTGTCCAGGCGATCGCGGATCTGCACGATGCCGGACATCGAATAATTCGGCGTCTCGGTGCCGCCAGTATAGCCGACGACGATAAGCCGGCAGGGTTCCGCAGCGTTTGGCGCGGCAAACGCCCCCGGAGAAATTAGCGCCGCAATAATCCACGGAGCGATCAGAAGCAAGCGATGGCGGTTTGAACGAAGCGCACGGCGTAAGAAGTTACGGACGATTGACACCATAGACCCAGGGGACACCAGCTATTCCTTCCTGAACGAGAACAACCACGCCGTCGCCCAATCGGAAACGATCGAAGTCAGCTCGATCCACAGGCACACGCTCCAACAAGCGGCCCTCCCGCCATGATGTGACGACCAGCCGATCGCTGTGCGGCAGGCCCGGCATGCTGATATGGCCGACGACGGTGGCGTAGTGCGATTGTGGGTGGCTGGAATCGAATCGCCCATTGGCGTAAAGCAGGGCGGCCAAAACCCACAACACGGGCACCAAGCCGAAAAAGATCCGTTTCAAGATTTCCAGTTCCCGACGGCGGCGAGCACGAGAATCCAGCCAGAAGCCGAGGCCAATCGCCACAAAAAAAATGACGCCTGCGAAAATCCAAATGCGGTCTAGCTCAAGCGGCGGGAAAACCTGGCTGGCGGGAACAAAGACGATCGCGCCCAGAAAAAACCAGCCCGTGCGACGCACCAATCGCCGGCGAAACTTTATTTCGGCCGCCGCAACGGTCAACCCACAAGACAAACACTCATCGGACGAACTCTCTGCGCCACAATCGAGGCAGCGGGTCATGCGTTCGGCAAGGTTGCCACAAGCGCCTCCAAGCGCTGGGCTCCTTGCTGATCGCTCACTCGAAACGTGACGCCCATTCCCTGCCCCGGCACCACTCGCCGCACTTCACAGTGAAGGACGAGCGGAGGTTTCAGACCAAGCCGCCCTTCAAATCGCGCGCCCACCCACAGCGGCTGATCGATATTGACGAACATTCCAGTTGTACTGATTACGCTGACCCGTGCATTCAGAACGGAGGAGCCCCATTCAATTTCCAGGGGCGCGTCGAACACACATCGCCGGGTTAACCGCCGCTCTGTTGCGCGAGGAGCGTCTGGGTGAGTTTCCATAAACCCGCCCGGTGCGAAGATGTGGGTCTGCTTCCAAAACGCCGACTGTATGTGCAGAGTGGTCCGGTGTCAAGCTGCCTTCGCAACATCTAGTGAATGATGCGACATTTTCCCGTTGTGGGAACGCAGCGAATGTAATGGGCTATTCGGTGCTTGGCTCCTTGGCGACGCGCAATCGCCGCGCGAGTTCATGCCGCAGATATCGGCGCAGACTCAAGGGCAAATGCGCGACGGCGGCGAGATCTTCGAGGTCGCGGCGCGGCAATTCCGGCAGAAGAGCCATGACGCGATCAAGCGGCGCGCGAGGATGGGTGACGAGAGCAAGGCGCACGGCGTTTTGTTTTGACCACTTGGCGTGATGGCCGACCGCGGAAACCGTTTGCGCCTCAAGCGTGCGCTGCGCCAATGCTTTGAGCACCTGCGCTTCGGTAAGAAAGGAATTGTCGAGCGCGGCGGCGACGACGCTGTGCGAACAATCGGCCAGCAGCGCGCCAGCCACGCGGGCGGAGCTGCGTCGCGCCAGGGTGATCTTCTGGCCGAGCGGCAGTTGGCCGATGCGCCCAACAATCAATTCTTCGGCGAGGCGGCGCGCTTCGGACGATGTGGCGGGTTGCAGGCTCAATTGCACGAGGTCCTGCAAATGAGCTTCGCGCAGCAAGCGCGCGGCGACGCGGCGCGAGGCGCGCGGATGCGTGGCGGTTTTTTGCCGCACGGCTGGGTCCGACATCCACGATGTTCGCTTGGCGATGCGTTCGAGAATGGGCTCGGGCAAATCCTTGCGATCAAGAAGCGCAGAGAGCAATGCGGCGTGATCGCGATCGAAGGCGGGATTTTCGAGCACGGCGGCGAGCACGTCTTCGCGCGCGGAGTGCAGCAGTTCGCGCAACTCTTCGCCCGAGGCCGCGCGCGACGCAGCCACGCGGTCAGGCGGCGCGCCTCCGGCAGCGGGCGAGTTAGTCGGACGCTCCGCCATACGCTGAGGCCGCGATGGGGCCCGCCAATCTCTGCGCCATGCGGGCCGCACCGATGGCCGGAGAAATTGTCAGGTGGGTGATTTCGGCAAGCGGAACGCCGCTGCGCAAAACCGAATCCAACATGCCATCAAGCTTGGCGCTGCGGCCAAACACGCCGCCGACGCGCGCCAGCGGAAATGCGCGATCTTGCAATTTCAGGCGCCGCACAACGTTGAGCGCCAGTTGCGAAAGAGCGACCGCCGCAGTGAACAAGATTTCTTGCGCCGCGCTGTCGCCGGAATCGGCGGCGGCCACGACGGCGGGGAAGATTTTGGGGAACACTTGATCGGGTTGTTGCGCAATGCGGTCGTCAAGATCGTCCCAAGAGGGACATTGAAGCTCCGCCGCGATCATCTCCGCGAGGATGGTGACGGGCGCGGCGTGGTCTCGAGTTTGCGCCACCGCGGCGACAGCCCGGCGCCCGATATCGTACGCGCTGCCTTCGTCGCCGATCCATGGTCCGTAGCCGCCGGCGCGAGCCGTTTGTCCGTTCGCGCTGCGGCCAAAAGCGGCGGAGCCGGTGCCGGCCACGAGGACGACTCCTTCGCCCTCTCCGACGGCGGTCTCCAGCGCGATTTCAAGATCGGTGGTCACGAGATTCGTGGCGTTGGGCAGCGTCTGGGTGAGGAACACCAGCGCGCGCCGAACGGTGTTGCGGCGGCCAGCTCCGGCGAGGCCCGCGACAGCCGCCGTGATTTGCCGCGGCAGCAGACCGGCTTCGGCCATCGCCATGGCCGCGGCGATTCGCACAGCCTCAAACGCCGCTGGGAATCCTACGCGCAACGGGTTCGACGGGCCGGCAGCGCCGCGGCCCACGATTTCGCCGTCCGCGCGAAGAATCACGCAATCGGTCTTCGTGCCGCCGCCGTCCACTCCGAGGAAATGCATCATGCCCGAGGATTCTCCTGACCCATGGCCTTGGACGACCTGTCTGAACAATGCGAAGTTCACAGCATCAATCATCGATCCGAAAACCGCGCTCTCAACACCAAAGGGTGCGGCGCCTCCGAAATCAGCGACTCGTTCGGCCGACGTCGAGAAACCGTCCGCTTGACGGCGTTCCGAGCGGGCCACTATCATCGCGCGACTTCCGCGGCTGGGGCGATGCATCTTCGCGCGATCGACCTGAGCATCATTATCGCCTATCTTGGCGGCGTCACGCTGCTCGGCGTGGCGTTTCGGCGCAAACAGCATTCCCTGCGCGATTACCTGCTGGGCGGCCGCACGGCGCCGTGGTGGGCGCTGGCATTTTCGATCGTCGCGACGGAAACTTCCACGCTGACGATCATCGGCACGCCGGCGCTGGCCTACGCCGGCAATCTGGGGTTTGTCCAGGTGGTGCTGGGTTACCTGGTGGGCCGGATCGCGATCGTGCTGCTTTTCCTGCCGCATTACTTCCGCGGGGAATTTTACACCGCTTATCAATTTATTGAGAGGCGATTCGGCGCGGATGCGAAACGCGCGGCTGCGGCGACATTTGTGGTGACGCGCGTGGTGGCGGAAGGAGTGCGCGTGGCGGCCGTCGGCCTGGTGGTGAGCGCCGCGCTGGGCACCAGTCCGCGCGCATCGGCGGCGGTGGTTGTGGCGCTGACGCTGCTTTATACGTTCGAGGGCGGAATGAAGGCGGTGATCTGGACCGACGTGGTGCAAGCGTTTCTTTATTTGGCGGGTTCGGGTATCGCCTTCTTCTTGCTGTTGCATGGAATTCCCGGCGGGTGGGGCGAAGTGGCGCGCGTGTCCGCCGCCGCGGGAGGCAAACTGCGCGTGTTCGATTTTTCGTTTAGCTTGCGCGACCTTGGCAATCCGGCCAAGACGTACACGTTTTGGTCCGGACTGATCGGTGGCGGATTTCTAACGATGGCGAGCCACGGAACCGATCAGACGATTGTGCAGCGATTGCTAGCGGCTCGATCCGAGCGCGAAAGCAAATGGGCCCTGCTTGGCAGCGGCGCAATTATTTTTGCGCAGTTCGCTTTATTTCTGCTGTTGGGGGTGATGCTATTTGTGCGCAACGGCGCGCCAGCGATTGTGGCGGGGCAAAGTTACGATAGCGTGTTTCCGCAGTTTATTATGACGGCGTTGCCGGTGGGGCTGCGCGGTTTGGTGATCGCTTCGATTTTGGCTGTGGCGATGTCGAATTTGAGCGGATCGCTCAATTCCCTGGCGGCTTCGAGCGTGCTGGATTTTCGCGCAATTTGGCGCGGCGCGGGCGCGAGCGACACTGGGGCGGACCAATCGCGGCTTCTGCGGCGTTCGCGATTGATGACGCTGATGTGGGGCGCGGCGGTGCTGGCGCTGGGGAGCTTGCACTGGGGGCCGGTGCTGGAAGCAGGGTTGACGATCGCGTCGATCACTTACGGTGGGCTGCTCGGACTATTTCTGCTTGGCACGCTAGATCGCCGCGCGAATCAGGCCGGAGCGATGATCGGAATGTTTGCGGGGCTTGCGGCGCTGGTGCTGATCCACGAAATGCGATGGCTCGCATGGACGTGGTATGTACTGGCTGGGGCGCTGGTCACGTTTGGGGTGGGAGCGCTGGCGAGCTTGATGTTGGGTGCGCGCGTTGAAACACAAAGCCAGCGCGACGCGTGACTCGTGCGGTTAGGACGCGGCTCTCGCGATCGGTGCGATGGCGCCGGCCGGTGCGTGAACGATTTTGTCGGCGCACTCGGGATGCAGCAGGCCGGCGAGGATTTCGATTCCGTCGATGAGGCGCGGGCCCGAACGCGAATAATAGCTTGAACCATCCACGCAGTAGACTCTGCCGGCGCGAACGGCGGGAAGTTCCGCCCAACCTGGCGGAAACGGCGCCACGGCATATTCAGACGCAGCCTTTTCCGCACCGTAACCGCACGGCATGATGATCGCGATATCCGGCTGCGTCGCCAGCACCGCATCCCACGTGACGGCCGTTGATGGAACTCCGCTGGCGCCCAACACATCGATTCCGCCGGCATGCTCGACCATTTCCGGCACCCAGTGGCCGCCAGGATACGGAGGATCGAGCCACTCAAGGCACAGCACGCGCGGGCGCGGGCGGCCTGCGACGGCATGCTCAACGGCGGCGACGCGGGCGCGAAGCGCTGCAATCGCCGGCGCGGCTTTCGGCGCGCAGCCGGCGGCTTCGGCGACGCGGCGAATATCCGCGTACACTTCGTCGAGCGATTTCGGATCGAGCGTGAGGATGCGCGGCATGCGCGGCAGGCCATTTAGGGCGGCGGCCAGATCGTCGGGCGTGGCCGCGCAAACGTGGCACAAATCTTGTGTGATGATTAGATCGGGATCAATTTCGGCGAGCGCGGCGGCGTCAACGGCATACAGACTTTCGCTGCGCGCAACGTATTCGCGAACGCGGCGCTCGATTTCGCCGGCAGCGAGGCCACGCGGAATGCGCGGATGCACAACGATTCTCTTGGCGCGCGCCGCGGGCGGGAAATCACACTCGTGGCTGACGCCGCAGATTTCCGAGTCGAGGCCGAGAAGAAAAAGAATCTCGGTGGCCGACGGGATTAGCGAAACGATGCGCATCGAAGGCATTTTGTGTGCGAAAGATCAGCCGAGCGCGGGCGCTGGCTCGGGCAGCAGCGCATCAGCGAACACGAATCCATCGCGCGTGACGATTTGGCCGGCGCGCACGTCGAGCGGCTGCTTGAACATCGGGCCGGCGTAGACGCAGGTGTGAAATTCGCCGCGCTCCGCACACGGATCCACCGATTCCGGCAGATCGGCCAAAAACTGCGCGTCGAAAATGCGGCCGACGAAACGCGCATCTAGAAGTTTCGGATTCACGCAGGTGACCAAAGCGCGCAGGCCGGAGCGCACCATTTCATGCGCCAGCGCACGCGTTTCCAAGCCCCAGATGGGGAACACGGGGTGCATTCCGACGCACGCCAATTTTTCTTCGCGATATTTGCGCACGTCTTCGAGGAACAGATCGCCGAAGGCCACGCGGTTAATGCCTTCGGCGCGCGCGCGTTCCATTGTTTGCGCCATGGCGTGTTCGTAGACAACGTTGGGGCACGGCGAAGGAATCGCAACTTTTACGAGCGGCAGACCGAGCGCGGCGGCTTGGGCTTCGAGCAAAGATTCGCGGACGGCATGCATGGCGACGCGGTTGTATTCCTGATTGACCGCCGTCAAGAGCGCGACAACTTCGTATTCACTGCCTTGCCGCAGGGTGTGCAGACTCCATGCGCTATCTTTTCCACTGCTCCACGAAAGCCAGATTTTTTCACGTGCCATTGGCAGCCCCGGCCACATCTACGGATAGAGCAGGTATTTTGCCCGCATCGCCATGAAGGGCGCCAGAGATTCCTTCCAACCTGCCATGATCGCCGTAGGCTGCTCGCCGCGATTGAGCTGATCGACCGTCGATTGGCTCCCGAGGAGCAGCATCATCTTCTGCGCGTCGAAATTCGCGGGATAAAGCTGTCTGAGCGTCGCTGCGATTTCCAACCCGAGGCGCATGGGATCGAGCGACCTGCGATCAATGACTTCTGCGTGCGCGCCTTCGCAAAGTTCGCCCTGATGCACACCGGACACGGGCGTGAAGCGCGCGGATGCAAATCGCACGGCGGGAATGCTGCGGCGATTGAGCTCGGCGACGAGCTGCTCGGCGTGAATCCACGGCGCGCCGAATTGCTCGAATGGCGTCGACGTGCCGCGGCCGACGGAAATTCCTGCGTTCTGCAGAATCTCGAGGCCGGGATATATCAACTCGGCTTGGAATGAGCGCAGATTCGGCGACGGGCTGATCCATGCGAGGCCAGTTTGGTCGAACCACTCGCCGCGCCGCCAGTTGCGTATTGCAATCACATGCAAATCGCAGCCGATATGATTTTCGGCGTTGAACATGCGCGCCATTTCGCCGAGCGTCATGCCGGGAATCACCGGCATCGGGAAATACGCGGTGAAGCTGACTCGATCGGAATCGAGCATGGGCCCTTCGACGCGCTCGCCGCCGAGCGGATCGGGGCGATCCAGCACGTAGAACGCGATGTGGTGCTGCGCGGCGGCTTCCATGGCGTAGCCCATCGTGGCGATGTAGGTGAAGAAGCGCACGCCGGCGTCTTGAAGATCGAAAACGAGCACATCCACGCCGCTCAGCATCGCGTCCGTGGGACGCTTCGTATCACCGTACAAGCTGTATATGGGGAGACCTGTTGTGGAATCGACGGACGACGAGACCGATGTGTCTTGGGCGCCCGCGAGGCCGTGCTCGGGGCTGAACACGGCGACGAGTTTTACGCCGGGCGCATGCGCTAGGAGAAAGATCGTGCTGCGGCCTTTACGATCGACGCCGGTTTGATTGGTGATCAGGCCGATGCGCTTGCCGGCGAGCGCCTCGAAATGCTGCGCTTCGAGAACGTCGATTCCGGTGAGCGTTTGGCCGTCGGTCGCGGCATTAGCTCCCGGCGCGCTTTGCGCCGTAAGCGACGGCGCGGCGAACGCGGCGAGAGCGCACCACGCTGCGAGTATAAACCGTGTTGGCGATTGTGTGCCGCGAGGCATGGTGAGCCGATTGTCCGGCGCGAGCGCCGTGCTATATACTGCCACACGATGCGGGATTCAACATCGCGCGACCGGCCGCGGACGTGAAAACGAATGTCTGGCTGCTTCTGTTCTCCACCCTGCTGATGGCACGCACTGCGGGCACCGCCAAACCGACTGGCCCGAAACAATCCGCACAACCTCGTTCATCGGCCGGCCCGGCCGCGGGCACGGGCAAATTAGCCGCGAATAACACTGCGAGTGGCCGCTGGGTGAACGACACGCTGAAAAAGATGACGCTCGATCAGAAGATCGGGCAGCTGCTCGTCGTCTACTACCACGGGGCGTTGACGCCAACGGAAAGCCCGGAGCACGCGGAGTTGGTGCGCGACGTTGAACAACTGCACGTCGGCGGCTTCATCCTGAAAACGGACGTGACGCCGATCGGCTACAACTTCAGCCAAGCCTATCCGACGGCGGTGCTGGCCAACGATTTGCAGAAGCGCGCGACGATTCCGTTGCTGGTGGCCGCGGATTTTGAGCGCGGTACGGCGATGCGTCTCGAGGAAGGAACTTCTTTCCCGCACGCCATGGCGGTGGCCGCGACGGGGCGCCCGGCCGATGCGTACGCGATGGGCCGGGTCACTGCGATCGAAGCGCGCGCGATCGGCGTGAATTGGGTGCTGGCGCCGGATGCGGACGTCAACAGCAATCCCGCGAATCCGATCATCAACACGCGCTCATTCGGCGAGGACCCGGCGCGCGTTTCGGAATTTGTGGCCGCGTTCGTGCGCGGAGTGGAGGAAAACGGGGCGCTTTCTTCGGCGAAACATTTTCCGGGGCACGGCGATACGAGCATCGATTCGCATCTCGCGCTGCCGACGGTGACGGCCGATCGCGCGCGGCTGGATCGCGTGGACCTGGCTCCGTTCCGCGCGGCGATTGCCGCCGGCGCCAGCACGATCATGACCGGGCATTTGGCGGTGACGGCGCTCGATCCCGATCCGAATGTGCCGGCGACGCTTTCGCCGCTGATTACGACGGATCTGCTCAAGAACACGCTTGGATTCCGCGGACTTGTTGTCACGGACGCGATGGACATGGCCGGCGTCGACGCGATTTATTCGCCCGGTGAAGCCGCGGTGCGCGCGGTGCTGGCGGGCGCGGACGTGCTGCTGATTCCGCCGACGCCCGACGCGGCGTTCGCGGCGCTGCGAGACGCGGTTGCCAGCAAGCGCATTCCGATGGCGCGCATCGACGGCGCGGTGACCCACATTCTTCGCGCCAAAGCGCACATCAATCTCGAAAACGATCGGCTGGTAAACCTGGACGAAATCGCGAAGACGATCGGCAAGCCGGAATTTGCGCGCACGGCGCAGGATATTGCGGATCGCGGCGTCACGCTGCTGACGGATCAACAACACGCGCTGCCCCTCGATTCAACGGTGCCGCTGCGCGCGCTGCTGGTGATCGTATCGGGCGATGCGGATCCCAATCCCGCGCCGGATTTCGAGCAAGAATTGCGGCCGCGTGTCGATTCGCTGCAAGTGCTGCGCGCGGACACGCAATATGCGAACGCGGCAACGCTGAAATTGCCGCCGGCATCCAGCTACGACGTGGCGATCGTGGCTGTGCTGGTGCGCGTGGCGGATCGCAAGGGCTCAGTGGGGCTGCCGGATGATGAAGCCGCGCTGGTGAATAGTGTGTTGAGCGCGGGCAAACCGGCGGTCGTCGCGTGCCTGGGCAGCCCGTATCTTGAATCGCGATTTCCGAACGCGAAAACGTGGATTGCCGCGTTCAGCACGGCCGACGTGGCGCAACGCGCGGTGGTGCGCGCGATGTTCGGTCAAGTGGCGATCGGCGGGCGTTTGCCGGTGACGATTCCTGGCGGCGCGGCGCTTGGCGCGGGCATCGACATTCCCGCGGTTCCGATGCGTCTTGCGCCGGCCGATGCCGCGATGCAATCGAAGCTCGCGCAAGCGTACGCCGTGCTGGATAGCGCCGTGGCCGACCACGCGTTTCCCGGCGGCGTGGTGGCCGTCGGATACAAAGGACAACTCGCGGTGCACGCGTTCGGCCGGCAGACGTACGACGCGAAATCGCCGGCGGTGACGCCGGATACGATGTACGACGCGGCGTCGCTGACAAAATCGGTGGTGACGACGACGCTGGTTGCCATGCTGACCGAAGCAGGCCAACTGAATTTGGACGGGCCGGTGGCACGCTACATTCCGGAATGGGCGACGGGGCCGCAGCCGGAATGGAGGGCTCGCGTCACACTGCGAAATTTATTGACGCACACGGCGGGTCTTCCGGCGCACGAGGAGTATTACAAGACCGTGAAAACGCCGCAGGAGATGATCGCGAAAATATGCGCCGAGCAACTGGGGTACGAGCCCGGAACGCAATCGATCTATTCGGACCTGGGGTTCATGTTGCTCGGCGAGATTGTGCAGCGCGTGACGGGGCGGCCGCTGGATGAACTGGCGCGCGATCGCATCTTCAATCCGCTGGGGATGACGCGCACGATGTTCCGCCCGCCCGCCGCGCTGATTTCACAGATCGCGCCGACGGAAAACGATTTCGCGTGGAGGAAGCGCCTGATTCACGGCGAGGTCCACGACGAAAATGCGTTTGCCATGGGCGGCGTGGCGGGGCAGGCGGGAATGTTTACGACCGCGCCGGATTTGGCGGCGTTCTGCCAAATGTTGCTGGACGGCGGAATTTACGCGCACCGGCGGATGCTTTCGCGTGCGACGATCGCGCAGTTCACGGCACCATCCTCGCTCGCGCCCGACACGCGCACGCTCGGCTGGATGCTGCCGACGGCGGATTCGGCCAGCGGTCATTATTTTGCGCACGGCACGTTCGGGCACCTGGGCTTCACCGGCACTTCGATTTGGATCGATCCCTCGCGCGATTTGTTCGTCGTGCTGCTGACCAATCGCGTCTATCCCACACGCGACAACGAAAAAATCGTGCAGGTGCGGCCGGCGGTGCACGACGCAATCCTGCAAGGCTTGGGCCTGGCGACGCCCTGAAATATTTTGGGGATCTGCGAGTGCGGCGAGTGCTGCGGGGTCACTACAGCGCTACGGCGCGTCAGTTGCGTCGGGAGCATCCGATGGCGCGGGCTTCAGCTGGCGGGGACCTGCCGACGGGCCTGTGGTGGCGCGGGCTTGCGGATCGTGGAAGTCTTCATAGCGATCTGAAACCATTACGTGGAAGCAACGCTGATGGCGCTCTTCTTCGGGCTCGATCATCCCCGCTTCTTTCAGCGGCAACATGTATTGCTCGACCCACTTAATTTCCGCCATCGTCATTCCCAGGCGCTGAATATCGACAGTGATGCCTGCCAGATGCGAGGAGGCCAGGTCGCCGCTCTCTGGCGCGGCGTTTGAATTGTAGCGGCGCAGGCGCTCTTGCACTTCGACGGTGCGCACGGCTGAATTGATTTGGATCTGGTCGTGGAATTCGCGGAAATAGGCTTCGCTAAGATCGTTCACGAAATCCAGAGTCCAGGGGCGGCAATAGCGCCGCTCGGGATCGAGACGTGGATCGATGCGCAGCGTTTGATTCGGCGTGATCGGCAGCAGATCTCCGCTGGCCACCAGTTCTTCAAGCTGCTCTTCATTCTGAATACGCGGCAAACCCAGGCGATCGATTTCCTCGTTCTGGATGACCATCGACTCGCGCGACGGTTGGAATAGCGGCGTCCACAGCGAGCGATGCGCAGCGGACGTGCGGTGCGGATTTTCGGGACCAACGCGCCGCGTTGATACGAATGACGTGCGCCGCGTCATTCTTGCTGTGCGCGTCGATCGCGCAACGCGCGTCGAGCGCGTGGCGCGGGTTGCGTGCGCAAACGCCGGCGTGACCGACACCACCAGCACAAGGGCCAGCAAAATCAAACGGGACCGGCGCCCGCGGAGCGCGTTGCCGAACTGGATGCGGCGGCTCACGTGTCTCTCTCGTGCCCCAAGTCGATTGGAGACGAAGCCGTATTCTACAGGGGCGTTGGAGAATGCCAAGCTTAATCTTGCGGCGATGCGCTTAAGAAGTCCTGTCCCTGGGAACAGGCCCTTGGAACAGAAATGATAAGGAGGGGCTGGCGCGCGTGCCGGCGCGGTTATAATCGCGGCTGTGAGACGCGCACGAAATCTGCCACGCACGACGGAGCGGCGCAACCCGCGCACGCGCGGACTCGATCTGCGAACGACGGTCGGCGTGGTGCGCGCTATGAACAGCGAGGATGCGCGCGTGGCGCCGGCGGTGCGGCGCGCGCTGCCTGCTATCGCGCGTGCTGTCGATGCAATCGTGGAAGCGCTGCGCGGCGGTGGAAGGCTTTTTTACGTTGGCGCAGGAACGAGCGGGCGTCTTGCGGCGCTCGATGCTGCGGAATGTCCGCCGACGTTTGGCACGCCGCGCGGAGTGATTCAGGCGGTGCTGGCCGGCGGGCGGCGCGCACTGACGCACGCCAGCGAAGGAGCGGAAGATTCGGCAGCGCTAGGCGCGCGCGATCTCGCAAGGCGCAAGATTTCCGCGCGCGACGTTGTTGTCGGCATCACGGCCAGTGGCACGACGCCTTACGTTCTCGGCGCGCTGGAATTCGCGTGGCGGCGTCGCGCGCGAACGATCGGCGTCACGTCGAATCGCGGAACGCCGTTGGCGCGCGCCGCGCAAGTCCCCATCGTTGTGGAAACGGGCCCGGAAGCTGTGGCGGGCTCGACACGATTGAAAGCCGGCACGGCGCAGAAGATGGTCCTCAATTTGCTCAGTACTGCTTCGATGGTGCGGCTCGGCCGCGTGTACGACAACTTGATGGTCGGCGTAGCGCTGACAAATCGCAAGCTGCGGCGACGCGGGCTACGCATTCTGGAAGAGGCGACGGGCGCGAACGCGTCACAAGCGGCACGCGCGCTGCGTCAATCGGGACACGACTTGCGCGTCGCGCTCGTGATGCTCAAGGCCGGCGTGAGCGCGGGCGAAGCGCGGCGGCGATTGAACGATGCGGCCGGCGATTTGCGGCGCGCGATGCACGAGTAACGAAGATCAGGGGCGATATGGATAAGTTTCGCATCGAAGGCGGACGGCGGCTAGAAGGGCGCGTGACGATCAGCGGCGCTAAAAACGCGGCGCTGCCGGCGATGGCCGCGGCGTTGCTGACAGACAAAATCGTGCGCCTCGAAAATGTGCCCCAAGTGCGCGACATCCTCACGATGGCCAAGCTGCTCGCGTACTTGGACGCGCGGGTGGAATCGCCGAACGGGCCGGCGTCGACGACGATGACGATCGAAGCCCAGCGCGTTTCCGATGCTGAGGCGCCCTACGAATTGGTGAAGACAATGCGCGCGTCAATCCTGACGCTGGGGCCGCTCGTGGCGCGCTTCGGGCACGCGCGCGTTTCGTTGCCGGGCGGTTGCGCGATCGGCGCGCGACCCGTCGATCTGCATTTGAAAGCGCTGGAACAAATGGGCGCGGAAATCTCGACCGAGCACGGCTACGTGGAAGCGCGCGTGCCCGGCAGCGGGCGCCTGCACGGGGCGCATATCGTTTTTGACAAAATCACCGTTACCGGCACGGAGAATTTGATGATGGCCGCGGCTCTGGCGGAGGGCGAAACGCTTCTCGAAAACGCCGCGCGCGAGCCGGAGATTTCGGATTTGGCCGAACTGCTGGTGAAAATGGGCGCTGAAATCGAAGGCGCGGGCAGCTCGACGCTGCGCGTCCGCGGAGTGGCAAGCTTGGGCGGGGCCACGCATCGAATTATTCCCGACCGCATCGAAGCCGGCACATTTTTAGCGGCGACCGCAATCACGGGCGGCGAATTGCTGCTCGAGCGATGCGAGAAAGCGCATCTGGGCGCCGTGATCGCCAAGCTCGCCGAAACCGGCGTCGAGATTCGATCCGAAGGCGCCGATTCGTTGCGCGTGCGCGGCGCAAAGAAATTGGTGGCTGCGGACGTGATCACCGAGGAATTTCCCGGCTTCGCCACGGACATGCAGGCGCAGTTCATGGCGTTGATGACCCAGGCCGAAGGAACTTCCGCGATCGCCGAAACAATCTTTGAAAATCGCTTCCTGCACGCCAGCGAAATGGCGCGCATGGGCGCGGACATCACGATTGAGGGAAACCGAGCAGTGGTGCACGGCCCTGCCGCGCTGACCGGTACAACGGTGATCGCCTCGGACTTGCGCGCCAGCGCATCGCTGGTGCTGGCCGGATTAGTGGCGCAAGGCGAAACGATTGTCGACCGCGTCTATCACATCGATCGCGGCTACGAACACATTGAGGAAAAGTTGGCTGCGGTAGGCGCTCGCATCGAGCGCGTTTCGAGCGCCGCGTAATGGTCCGCGCAGTTTCCTGCCGCACGGTGCGCGTAAAATAAAAAAGGGCGGAGACAAGCTCCGCCCCTACAAAACCAAAACACTCTGAGCACCGGCGACTAGGTCTGCGGCGGCTCCGTTTCGGTGGTGGTTGGCGCTGGCGCTGACGCCTTCTGTTTTTCGCGCTGTTCGCGCAGAACGGCTTTGCGCGAGAGGCGAATCTTGTTGCCTTCGATCGCCAGGACCTTCACAAGCACCTGATCCCCCAGCTTCAATTCATCGCGAACGTCTTTGATGCGCTGTTCGGCGATTTCGCTGATGTGCAGAAGACCGTCGGTGCCGGGGAAGATTTCGACGAAGGCTCCGAACTCGGCCAAGCGCACGACTTTGCCAAGATATGTTTTGCCGATTTCGGCGGAAGCGGTGACGTCGCGAATCATCTGCAAGGCCTTGTCCGCGGATTCGCCGTCGCCGGCGAACACGTGCACCTTGCCATCGTCCATTACGTCGATCTTCACGCCGGTGGCCTCGATGATCGAGCGAATCTTCTTTCCGCCAGGGCCGATCAAGTCGCGAATCTTGTCCGTGGGAATGCTGAGCATGTACAAGCGCGGCGCGTAGACCGACATCGCTTCGCGTCCGGCGTTGAGCGTGGCGTCCATCACATCCAGAATTTGCAGACGCGCTTTGCGCGCCTGTTCAAGCGCCTGGCGCATCAACTTGACGCTGATGCCGCCGACCTTGATATCCATTTGCAGCGCCGTGATTCCGGCGCGCGTGCCGGCGACTTTGAAATCCATATCGCCGTAGTGATCTTCGGCGCCGGCGATGTCCGTAAGCACGGCGGCGTTGTCGCCTTCAACGACCAGCCCCATCGCGATTCCGGCGCACGCCGCGCGCAGCGGAACGCCGGCGTCCATCAATGCCAGCGAGCCTCCGCAAACGGTGGCCATCGACGATGAGCCGTTCGATTCCATGATGTCCGAAACCAAGCGCATGGCGTACGGGAAATCGGCTTCGGGTGGAAGCAGATTCACCAGCGCGCGCTCGGCCAACGCTCCGTGGCCGATCTCGCGGCGGCCGGGGCCGCGCAAGAATTTCACTTCGCCGACGGAAAATGGCGGGAAGTTGTAGTGCAGCATGAAGCGGCGGAACGCGTCTTCCTCGAAGAGCAGATCGAGGCGCTGCATGTCTTCCTTGGTGCCGAGCGTGAGCGTAGCCAACGCCTGCGTTTCACCGCGCGTGAATAATGCCGAGCCGTGCACGCGAGGCAGCAGCCCGACTTCGCACGTCAGCTGACGAATTTGATCGAAGGCGCGGCCATCGGGACGCCGGCGGCGCGTCAAAATATCGTCGCGGAAATAATGCTCGCGCAGGCGCTCGAATGCGCGCGCGGCGAGCTTTTTGCGCTCGACATCCTCGGCCGGAATCGCCTCCAGAATTTCCTTCTGGAGCGCGGCCACACGCTGATAGCTTTCCTTTTTCGGATACTTGGCGGTGTCCAGCGCGTCGTGCAGGGTCGCGCCGTGCTGTTTTTCGATCTGCGCGGCAAGCGCTTCATCGAACGGCAGCGGCGGGACGACCACTTTGACGGGCTTGAGCCGCGCGTGCAGCTCGCGAATGGCCGCGATGATGCGTTTCACCTGCTCGTGGCCGAACGCCAGCGCCTCGGCGACCGCGTCTTCGGAAACTTCCAGCGCTCCTGCTTCGATCATCACGATGGCTTCGTCGGTTCCGGCGACCACGATGTTCAGCAGGCTGGTCTTTTGTTCCGCGTACGTCGGATTGACGACCAATTTTCCTTCAAGCAATCCGATACGCACCGCGGCGATCGGCGTGGTGAACGGCAAATCGGAAATGTAGGCGGCTGCCGAAGCGGCGGTGACGGCGATAACATCCGGCTCGTTTTCGCTGTCGGCGGAAAGCACCAGAGCCACCACCTGTGTTTCGTTGCGCCAAGCTTCCGGGAACAGTGGGCGCATCTGGCGATCGATCAAGCGCGAAGTCAGGATCTCGCGCTCCGAAGGGCGGCCTTCGCGTTTGAAGAAGCCGCCGGGGATTTTTCCCGCGGAATAAGTGTTCTCGCGGTAGTCCACGGTGAGCGGCAAAAAATCTTTGTCGTTCGCGCGCGAATCCATGCAGGCGGTGACCAGCACGATCGTGTCACCGTAACGCGCCACCACGGCGCCATTGGCCTGCTTCGCTATTTTTCCCGTCTCAAGAGTGAGCGGGCGTCCACCCAAATCCAGGGTTACTTGGTGCGGTGCGGGTTGAGCCATAACTTCCAGTTCCTTTCGCGGCCGGGCCGGCGCTTGTTTGAGCGCGGGCGCCTGACGGCATACGCTGTGAATTAAATGAAGTTTCTATCGAGGAAGAAGGAGAAGCAGAATCAGAATATCGGCGCGAGCCGACCCGCTTACTGCGTTCAGCGCACGGCCCATTTGCGCACACCAATAAGCGGACGCCCGCTAAAGGCCAGGCGCTGCTGAAACCCCGGAATTTCGGACGGAACTTGGGGCCGGCTATTTGCGCAAACTAAGTCGTTCGACAATCTCGCGATACCGATCCGGGTCGCGGCGGTTGAGGTAATCGAGCAGGCGGCGGCGCTTATTGACCATCATGATCAAACCGCGCCGGGACGCATGATCTTTCATATGCAACTTGAGATGCGACGTCAGGTAATTGATGCGATCGCTCAGCAGAGCTATCTGCACTTCGGGGGAACCCGTATCCTTGACGTGCGCGCGATACTGCTCAATCAACACTGACTTACCTTCGCTCAAGTCGACCTCTCCGTTAAACCCTTAACTGCGTTCGTTTTGTCCTCTTCTTCGACCGTTCGAGCGTACCACAGCGCCCGCCGGGCACGCAAAAACAATTTCCGGTGAAAGCGGGGTTCCATGGCGGAGGCCAGTGGCGAGACGCGACGGGCGAATTTGGTTTAGCTTCGGGCGATCAACGAGAGAAATTCTTCGCGTGTGCGCTGATTGTCGCGAAACGCACCGAGCATGGCGCTGGTGACAGCCTGCGAATGCTGCTTTTCCACTCCGCGCATCACCATGCACAGATGCCGCGCTTCGATCACCACGCCGACGCCGAGCGGCGCGATGGCTTTCTCGATGGCTTGCGCGATTTGGCTTGTGAGCCGCTCTTGAATTTGCAGCCGGCGCGAATAGAGATTCACCAATCGCGGAATCTTCGATAGGCCCACCACTTTCTTGTCCGGCAGATACGCCACGTGGCATTTGCCGAAGAACGGCAGCAGGTGGTGCTCGCACAGGCTGAACAGCTCGATATCCTTCACCACCACCATTTGGTCGTAGCCGACGCTGAACGTCGCGCCATTTAGCACCTTCTCGGGGTCCTGCTGGTAGCCCTTTGTCAGGAAGCGCATGGCCTTCTCAAAGCGCTCGGGGGTATTTTTCAATCCCTCGCGATTCGGATCTTCGCCGAGCAGTTCGATTATCCGGCGCATCAGCGTGGCGATAGTTTCTTCGCCGTGGCCGTGACGATCGTCGAGCATGAGTTCATGGGTCGGTTTATTGGCGTGGCTCACTGTGGGCTCTCCTGAGTCCTAGGGCGCAAATCTTTGCAGGCTCGTTGCTCCTAAACCCTGTCTCCATCTGGGACTTACGCAGCTTGCTCGGCTTCTATTTTAACCTTTCGTTGTAGCCCATCGTTGCCCAACACATAATCCAGATCGAAGCCTAAACCAACCTTTTCGGCCCACTCCCTACGCCTCTCAAGATCATTGGACAAGCCACGCGAATATAGTTCCGTCACTGTGTTGCGAGCGTGGCCGAGCCAAAATTTGAGCAGGTCTTCTGGCGTCGCGGCGCGTTGTAATACCTCTGTCCTGAATCGCCGCAGGGAATGAAGCCCCTTCTTTGCGCCGAGAGCCCTGTGCAGATAAGTCAGCGCGTTACGCTGAACCATCGGCTGGCCCGTTCGAGTTGCGAAGACGTAGCCCGACTTTCCCTTGGTAAAGTCAGAGAGCAAGTCGGCCAGCCTCGGAGCAATGTCAACCTGCCTGATTCCGTTTTTTGTTTTTGGAGTTTGAACGATCCCGTGCCAAATGCCGCGCTGAATACTGAGCACGCGGCCACCTTGCGAAATGTCTTCGACTCTCAAAGCAAGGGCCTCAGAGATTCGCAAGCCGCTTCCAAGCAACAACGCGAACAAAACGAAGCTTCGCCCAGTCGTGTTGCTTAGGATCGTTTCGACTTCGGCTTGTGTAAGTGTCGGACGCTCCTGGTCATTTTCGTTAACTATTGGAAGCTGCACAAAATCGTAGTTCCACTCCCGTTTGTGCAGTTGATGGCCCTTATCGTCTATCGCGGAGGCGACCACCATTTTCAAAACATCACAGTGATTGATGATTGTCTTGCCTCGGAGTCCTGCGTTGGTCAGTTGCGCGATTAGCTTCTTCAGCTCCGGGTTGTCCACGTCGCAAAGCGGCAAATGGCCGACAGCGGGCAATATCCAGTTGTCTAAGCTATACCGCCAGTTTGAAATCGTGGAAGGCTTGACGGGCTTCCGCGTTCGGTTTGATAAGGATGCAAGCCAGCGGGCGGCCTGATCGCGGAATAGAGTTGCGTCCGTGCGCGAAGCGAACGTTGCGGGATCGTTAACGCCCTTCCGTTCGATCATCTCGCGTAATCGTTGGCGAGCAATGGAAGCAGTGCGACACTTCCCCAGAGTGACCACCTTGCGGCGACGTGGCCCATTCGGAACGTCAACCCAAAATCTGCCGTAGGCGGTTGCCGTTGGCTGCCAAGGTTTAGTTTTCTGAAACACGTTTCCCTGCTGTCCTGTTCTTCGGCTCAAGGACGGACCTCTTACTTTCCGCCTTATCGCCGTTGCATCTTGAATTGTATCAGCTTGAGTGCTTGCGCGTGAATCTTGAGACACACGTACCGCCTATGCCTGAGGATGCAAGGCGGAAAGCTGGCGGGCTTAATCCGTGTGCCGCGTGTCGGTCATAGCGGCGTCCTGGCGGGGTGTCTGGCGGCGATTATCTCAGCCTCGATCCGATTGGGGCGGATCGCTCTAGCGCCCGGAACTCAGTCTACCTCGTGCAGAATTGGAGGGTGTACACGATCACCACTATTGACGCATTGTAACACACACAGAATCGTTTGTCAAGAGGAAATTTGGGGCGGGTCCGACCTCTGTCAGCACGAACAAAACGCGCGGACTCCTAGCATACTTTTCGCGGTAAAATTACGGTCCGAAAATAAATAGCCTCCCGTCTGAGTTCAAGGCGCGGTCCAAATTATTTTCAAGCCTTTGTCTTCAGTCATTTGCAGTCATTCTCGCCGCGAAATGGTACCCAGGACGTTACCCGCCCCCGGTTCTCTATTAGGGGGTATTTGCCGTGGCTGGCGCTACGTCCTGCTGAACTACACGAACCCTATCTTATAGGGGCGTGTGTTCGGAAAATGATCAGGAGAATAGAAATGAAATTAACGAATCGAGATTCAAGATCGGACGCGGTATCGGAAGCGTGGTTGATGGGCGTGTTCCATGCGAGGTAAACCCAAAAGCATTCGAGGGATTGTCCAAGCAGCGTTGTCCGCGAACCATCCGGCGTTGGATGGGGTAGACAAAGCAATCCTCGCTCAACTCGCGTTACTTGCGGACGTGAAGACAGGGCGGAACAGCAGGCCCGGAAACGCGACACTTCAAGCAGCGGCTGTACTGAAATCGTCTGCTATCCATGAGCGAATAAACAAGTACATAAAGATCGGCTTGATCGAGCGGACGGAAGTTGGCGACGGACGCGGGAGAGCGTCGGTCTATGCGTTCAATTGGAGCCATTCGGCGTTCCCGGACCGTTCGCCCAACGGCGAGATTCTAATTGACATGGAAGACCGAGAACCTTCCGCTCTGGACCGGACGGTTTCGGAGACAACTGCGACGGTTAACCTTCCGGCGAGCACTTCGAAAGCTTCCGGTCACCACGACAAACCTTCCGGCCAAATTGACAAACTTTCCGGTCCGGACCGGAACACATCCGTACCTCATCCAAAACCCACCACTCCCCCATCCGAACCCCGCGCCGAAAAAACCGGCGCTGTTGGTAGGTGGGAGGGTTTTGTTTCTTTACTGCCAATCGAAATGGAAGGAGCTATACCTAGAAAAGACCAAAGAAACCAACTAGAAGCCTTGATAAGTAAGCACGGAGCAAAATCTGTGGCATACTCCGTGAAATTATGGAGCGATCACCGGGAGATGCCCGTTGACGGGATTCCCCCTAAGATGGGCAAGTGGAAAGCCTTCTTAAACGAATGCACACCTTACCTTGGTCGGTTGGAGAAAGAAAAGGCAGAGCGAAAAGCAAACGAAGACCAGTATCGGCTGACGGTAGAAAGAGCGGAAGCGGAATATCGGCGAATGCACAGTGGCATTCTTAATCAGCCGGAAGAAACTTATGATACGGAAGAAATTTTTCCGTCTGAATGCATCGCAGGCCGTGAGGATCGCGGGGAAACTAAAAAATGGCTCTCCGCCAAGATTGCAATAATGGGCGAACCAACGGAGCAACAGCGGCAACAGCTAGAGGAGTTTATTAAACTTCACGGCTTGGCAGTCGCAGACGAAATCTATCGCGCCTTCGAGAATCGCCCGCAAGGATTGGACGGACTCAAAAACCCTTGGCATTTGTTCTTGAAAGAAGCTCCGAATCGAATTGAATCCGCAAAACGGACAGTGTTGGAAGATTCGCCAGAACACAAAGCAGCGATTGAAAAGCAGTGTGTAACGTTGGCCGCGAGAGCGAGTGAAAGATTCCTAACGCCAGCGCCGCAGTGCAATGAGACTTCAGCGGAAGACTTTCTTAACTCAAATTGAGGTCCAAATCACTTTGCAGACAGTGCGTCCCCGCAGAGTCCGTTCTCCGAACATATCAGATGACCCGCCCGGGGCGAGTTGTCCCAGGCCGGAGCCTTGGATCGCCTCGTGGACGCAACGTATGCCTTGGGAGTACCCTCACATCTATAGATGTAGTCGGAGCGACCCGTGTCCCCGATATTTGCGCGCGCGTTTTTCGATTCACTGGAGGTCTTTGGTACAACACTTGAGCAAATTGGGATTGCGCTCTTAATAGCACTGGTGACGGCACTAATCGTTTTCTGGGTCCGAGGATATAAAGCGTTCAAGACACACGTAGCCGAGAACGTCCTTATAGCCATTGCGGGTCCGGTCGCCGCGTGGCTACTGGTCTTTGTCGCGGTGTTCACGCACCTTCCGTACAAGATGTTGAGAGAAGCCGACAGCAATCTTGCGCAGGTCATTCTGGAAAAACAGCAATTGAATGCGGAAAACAACGGGTTGCGGGCTACGAATGGGTCTCAACAATCGATTATCGAACAGTTACAAAACGACGTGACAAAGCCAAGTGCAACTGCTGGAAAGACCCCACCCATTCAGATCAATGTGCCGTCGGCACCGCCCCCAACCATAATTGTGAACCCAGAAAAACCACAACAGCGAAATCTATCCGCGACGCAACACGATCAGTTGGTGGCGACGCTGAAAGCAAACCCTCCGTTCAGCATCACCATTATGCACGCCGACGGAGATTTTGAAGCGCAGACCTACGGAGACTATTTATCGTCTGCATTGAAAGACGGCGGATGGACTATAAATCAATCTCCATATCTCTTTGAATCACGGCAGGGAGAGGGCGTAAAGATTTTAGTGCGCGATGTGCAAGCTCCTCCACTCGGAGCTGTACTTTTGCAAAACGCATTGAAAGCAATTGGAATAGATGCGGAAGGAGCGTCGGTTAGCCAAGTGCCGGACGGTCAAATTTGGCTTTATATTGGCGTTCAAGATTAAGTACGAAATGAGGCCGACGCCCACACGTCGAAGGCGTGGATATCTTAGATGAATTGGAATCGGGGCATCACACCCACGGCATCAGTGGCACGCCACTTACCCCGGTTTGGGTCTGGTTGCTTGCGGTAGGTGATGAAACCCGCTTGCCTTCGCCGATCGAGCGAGAATATCGGCGGCAGTGGCCGGGAGTCGAACAACGCCCAACCACTGCTGCGGAGGCATTTGAATGCTTGCTTCGCAAGCTCCCCGCAGACAAATTCGAGAATTAGCCGCAGGAGTTCCATGGCACTTCAATGATCCGTGCTTCCCTGCGTTAGTTCCACTGTACCGGCGGACAGTCCTGGAACAGCGACGACTGTACCCACTCAAATAGATAGAACCGAAGAACTTCATCACGGCTGGCAAAGGATCGCGACGGCTTTTCAATATGCCAGAGGCCACCCAGTGCCCGAAGTGCAGCCAGAATGGTTCCTAGGCCCGTAGAAACCGCATCTGTTAAGCTAGTCCAGCCTGACAGCGAATAAATAGCGAATTGTATCTGCTGCGATATCTGGGCGATTTACGCGAACACTGGGCGAACATCCGCAACCCGATTATTCTGTTCGCTTTGGCGGGCGTCTATTTCCTTCCACAATTTTTATACCGTAGACCACTGAAACCACAGGGGATACGGGGGTCTGAAACGGTTATGCTTTTATACCGAAAACCGCACGCCCACTTTCATTCGCGCGTGCGCGAAATGGTTTGCCCAGACCTGCGATTCGCTTACGGGCAATTGATACCGCAAAATGAAAAATTTGAGAAAAATCCGAGCCGCTTGCGACTAACTCAGTCGTTAACAACAGTTTACGGTTTGGCTATCGCGAAATAAATTCAAATCACCTTTCTTTCGCTGACATTCGCCCTACTTAACACGCGTTCTTTCAGCAAGATAAATCAGTACGTTTACCGAATTCGTTGCAGATTCCAGCCGTCACACTTCAGCGAATATAGTGAGACCCTGCACTAGCCCGCGCTTCAAATCAAACATCACTATTTAATTTAGAGGAGCATTTATGTTGCAACAAATCACCTACGAAAGACGCGTGCGCCCTTACGTTGTGGACGGCGAGATCGCATGGCGGCTCAGATTCGCCGAAAATCTCTCTTACCGCGAGATTAAAAAGAGACTGCGCCTGCCTGAGACCGTCGCCGAATCCACGATTGCGCGAGCGGTCGCACGGCACGAGCAAGAAGTCAGTCCGATGAATTCCTAGAAAGATGACTGTGACTCATACTGCCCTACTGGAATTACGAAACGATTCCGACGAAGCCGCGCGGCTTTCAATACAAACCAACCGGAGCGCCGCAGAGAGCGCCCGCTTAACTTTTCTTCTCCGCAAAATGAATGTTGGAACTCCATCCAGCACGGCGACGCGCGAGATTGTCCGCCTATGGCTTAATAACATTCCGAAAGCGGGTGAGAGTCGCGCGACTGATGTCTTTGCCGGAAGTCAAGAAATCGTATATTCGACCGGCCCCGCTGGGGGATATTTAGTTCCAAACGAGTTTCAAGAAGAAATCATCCTTGGAATGGCGCAATTTGATCCGCTGTTAGACAAAAATCTTGTCAATTTAGATGTGACCCCAGACGCCCGACCGAAAACTTATCCCGCGTGGGACTTAAGCACAATCGCGGCGACGATTGTTAGCGAAGGCCAGCAGCAATCGCCGGGCGTTGTGCCGACCACGAGCGGACACCTATTGAACGGGATAATTTTCAAGCAATCGCTTTCGGCCAGCATTGAATTCGAGCAGGACAGTTTCTCGTCTGCGTATTCGCTTATGCGATTGGCTTACTCCGTCGCGTTCGCTCGCGGCGTTGGCGTTTACCTGGCGACCGGCTCGGGCAGCGGAGTCCCTCAAGGCATTCTGACCGGAGCGGCAAATTCCGGCGTGACGCTTTCTCAAACGATCACGTCTGACGTGAGTGCGACAGCCAATGATGCCTTTCAAAAAGCATATTTTTCGGTCAACAGAGTTTATCGCGCATCGCCCAAATGTGCTTGGGTGCTTTCAGATTCCACATATATGTGGCTTCGCAGCTTGACGGACAAGCAGGCCCGCCCGCTCATTGAAATTCGGAATGATACGGAAACAATTATGGGCAAGCCTGTGCTAATTTCGCCGTCAATCCCAAGTTACAACGCATCGCCAAGCGTTACCGGCAAAATCGTTTTCGGCGATTTGAGTCACTTCACCGTGCGCTGCACGCCGCTTTCGATTCAAAGAGCAACCGAACTGCCGGGGATGGCTGAGGCAGCACAGGCCCTTTATATCGGCAGAATGCGCGTTGACTCAAGTTTGATCGACCCAACATCCGGCGTATTTCCGCCCGTTTGCTACATCAACATCACTCCGTAGATTAGAAAGAGGAAACCTAAATGTCAGAACCATTTAACGAAAACGAAGCGCTAGAACGTTTGCAAAGAAATCTCAGAACGTGCGAGCGCATCGCGTCGGGCGAAATCACATTGAAGCATCCCGAGCGGTTGGCGAGATTCGCGCTGGCGTTGTATCGCATCGCCGTGTCGCCAAACTCCTAACATTTGACTGATTTTCTAGAAGTAGATTCACACCTTGGACTGATTTGGAGGACGTATGGACGTACACAGTGATTTGATTCAAACACTTTTTGGCAACACCTATTTGACAGCGGATCAACGCTCTGCCGCAATTGCGATGGCGGAAACGGACGCGCTCGTTTCCCGAAAAGCGATTGCGAGATTGATTCGGAACATCATATCGGCCACGATCCGCGAAGACCTTAGCGGCGCTGAATTATTTGGCTTGCGAAATCGGATCGCATCGGCGCTTCGTGTGCCGCTTAGTTTCGAAACAAAACCTCCCGAACCTACATGGGCGATTTGCGAATCATCGCGCGAAAATGGAATCGCATTCCTGAGACTTAGCACATCGCGCGGCGAATCATTTTTCTTTACCTGTCCTGAGCCTATACGCACTCACAATCAGCAAGCAAACGGAAGTTTTACGAACAAAGTAGAGCCGGTTTCCTTGGCTCAAATTGACGCGACGCTGGATGCCGCAGATCAACGCCACGAGCTTCCGCGACATATCAGAACTCAGATTCGTAACGTTTGGGCGAAAGCGTGCGGCCTGTGAGTGAGTATCCGCAAGGATTTTTTAACCTTCGCTTATCTAATGGCAAAACCGCGTTGTGTTGTGGCTGCCAGATTTGTCGCGCGACTTATTTTGAAGTTACCGAAGATTTTCGTTTATGTGAGCACGTAAAAGAGCCACGCGGTTGGGACAAGCTCCCCGAAATTCAATCGCAGTACGGTGACAAGAAGGAAAACCAATGAGTGATAACAAGGAAATCGAATTGCGGACTAACCCGACTCGAATTGAATTGCGTTCAAGCGCCAAAGGACCGGGAAAAATACAGGGATATGCGGCGAGCTACAACGTACTCTCTAGTGACCTCGGCGGATTTTTCGAGACGCTGGCAATCGGCGCGTTCCGAAACGCAATCCGGCGTGGCGATGATGCCGTTGAATTGTTAAATCATAACCAGGACAAACTTTTGGGCCGAAGATCGGCGGGCACGCTGTCGTTGCGTGAGGATGACACCGGACTTTGGTACTCGTGCGAACTGCCGGATACGAGCGATGGTAGAGACGTTCGCACGTTGGTTGAGAGGGGCGACCTCAACGCGTGCAGTTTCAGCTTCCGTTGCGACGAAGACGTTTGGACAACGGAAAAAAACGAAAACGGCGACCTGTACACTTTGCGGACGGTCAAAGATTTGACTCTCTATGATTGTTCCGTGGTTGTGTCGCCTGCCTACCCTAACGGAACTTCCGCGATGGCTCGCAATCTTGTTCCCGAATCCGTTCTTCAAGAAGCGCGTAGTTTCCACGACCAGACCGCGAAGCGCGGCATTCTCACGCAAAAAGAAATTGATTTATGCAACTTGCGCCACAGAGCGCAGGGAATTCAAATCCTCATGGACGAAAACTAAGGAGAAAAACAAATGCTTTCAATAAATTCATTCAGTCCCAAAAGAAAAATCACTAAGCGTGGCCAATGCGACGATGACCCGCTAAATCCGTTTTCCGATGATGACGATGACGAAGACGGCGAGCAAGATTGCACACACGGCCCGGAGCGCGTTTACCCAAACCGTTGGAGCGTTACCGCCGATGAAAAACTGGCGAAGCGCCGTCCGACGCTCAAAGCCATCAACGTTTCGAGCGTACGCAAAGGGAAAAAGTAATGACGGCCTCAAACAACGCACAGCGAAAAGATTCGCCGCAATCGCTTGGATACCGCTTAGGCATTCCGATTCTCGCAGCCGCCAAGTTGCTCGAATTGCAGTCAGAAATTGCACAGCTTAAAAAGTTGCGCGTCGAAGACTCCGAAGAAATTGATTTGCTGAACCTTAGCCTTCACGAACTCGAAAAACAATTTACCGAAGCGCAGTCCGCGAAGCCGTCAACGCTTAATCGCAATGGCAAACCCGCAGAGCACGCGGTTTTGGCGCGTTGAGTCATGGTCCTTCGATACAAACAAACCGAGATTAAGATTCTGCCGAACAAGATCAGGGGCTACGATTACGAGGCATCGGGCAAATACGGCATTGCCTGCGCCGGTTTTGATTATGCGGCGCGCTCTGAAGCGTCCTTGATTGCGAAGGTTAAACGCCTGATTGATAAGAGCTTTCAATCACTAGATAAATCCGCGTTGAGCAGAGATGCACTAAATACATATCTTAAAGATGTCCCGCGCTGACTGCGCCTACCCCGAGCGCGTCTCCTCCGTTCCTTTGGGAGCTTCTACGGGATAGGAAGCACCCAGACTCCACTGGATGCGAAAGGGCTGCGACCGGGCATGGCTCGCAGCCCTAATTTTTTTGCCCTAACATTCCGCTGTGTCTTTGAGGCTGCGCGCCCGCCACGCTAAACCCCGCCGTTGTTAAATCAAAACTGAAAGAAACCAACATGGTTGCCACTCTCGAAAGACTAATTGCGAAGAAACGCCAGCGCGGTTTCCTCGACAGCGCAGACGCCAAAATCTATCTAAAACTTATCCGAAAACTCTCTGATGCCGAATATCAGGCGATTCGCCGCCTAGGACGGCAAAAAACGGCTCCGCAAGTATCTTAGAATCAGTAGTCTATAAATAGTAAACATACCACCGTAGTACACCCCTAGCTTGAAATGGTTTGCGTGTCTCAAATCGCCTCCAATTCGTTTTTTAGGAGTTTTGCTCATGCCTGAGTATTCATGTGTTTTGAAGCACCGCACAGCGTCCGACATCACCACTATCCCGAATTTAATTCCGCCCGAAGGCAGCTTGCGGCGTTGCCGTCATTCAGTGTACTGGCCGAAGCGCCACGAAATCGCGTGGTGCTGTCAGTTTTGCAATCCCGATGGTCGCCGACCCTTTGGCGCTCCGCTTTCCGTAATTTTGCCGCGAACAAACGGAGGCCACAAACCCGACGATGCAATTTTTGCGAACAAGAAAAACCCGGCCCGCTGCCCGCAATGCAATAGCGCCGTCCATAGCGTCGAGCCGGATGGCCGGTGGCGCTGTGAAGATTTTACGGAAGACGGAGAGCCGTGCGCGACTTTATACAAGCCGCCGCGAAAGAAAAACCATGAGTGACCATCAAATTTCGTTTGAGGACTTTGCAAGATTCCAAACTTCGGAGCGCAGCACCTTCGTTCGCCGAAAGTATCAACCCGAATGGTTGAACTCCGAAGAAAAACTGAGGTTGATGCTGGCGCAATTGATTTGGCAGTTGCATTGTCCTTACCGGACTGCGGGCCGCGTTCCCGCTGCGCTCGCGAGCGACCTTGAGACCTTGCGGCTCGTTAGTACCGTCCTATTCATTCAGTGGGCGCAAAATCAAAAAACGGTGACGAAGGAGTTTGAAGCATTCGCCCGCGCCGTTGTCCATTGCGGCGGCGTTTTGCAATTATTCGCGCTGATTTTGTGGGCTTGGCGCTGCGGCGAAGACTCGCCGACGATTGCCGCAAAAACCGGAATGACGCCGACAGCGGTTCGTCAGAGACTTTTTCGGATTAGAAAATTAGCGGACAAATTGTTTAGCGGCGAGTTGACGGAAGCCAAAAGTAAAACGCGAAAGAATAGGTTTTCGCCGCGAACGCGTTCCTACGATTACGCCGCAGCCGAAAAGTTGCACGGAGCGGGTTGGACTTGGCGAGAAATTGACCGTCATTTTGGATTGGTCGATGGAACAAGCGCGGGCGGCCACGGGCGCGAACGGCGACGATTAGCCGCAGAGACGAAAGCCGCGTGACTGACTAGGGCAGCTGTGAATTGAATCAATGCAAAAACTGCCGTCACAGGCTGGGGAAGAATTATGACGCTTACGTTTTCATTGTCCTCGAAAATTAGCTTGTCGCTAGGACGCAGTGGTGCTAGTAATGGACCCACGATGGCGGATGACTTTGTGAACTCCATAGTGCGTCGCCTCAGACAACTGAGGGCCGACGTGACCCGAATAGACGACAAAGCCCTTCTAGATGAAAAAATCAAGAAGGCACGTGCTTCAGAGGAATGGGGCAAGCTCCGTCAATGGATGATTAAATTCCGTGACGACGCGAACAGAGAAGACGGACAACACACTTTTCAGTTAAAAGAAACCCGGAATTCGATTATAGAGGTTGCCGTAAATGTGCCAAAGCACGGCGATCGAATCTTGCACGCGGAATTGAATCCGGACACGTACGACATTAATTATCACTCGGAAGGCAATGCCCTTCCAACACCGTACGGTGCTTTCTCAGCGGTGGTGGATGGTAGTCAGTTCCATTTTGCGGATGCTTCTGGTGCCCCCATATATACGGAAAAAATGGGGGCGGAATTAATCAACTCTCTGTTTGGCATTCCAAAGTAATCGCGCTGGACTCAAAATCAATAAGCTAGTTTGAAACGCGCCGCGCGTGCAAAACAATCGGTTGGCTGTGCCCCTCAAGTTGCACCGCAACGCTCTGGGGAGCCGTATGAGATAGCCACGCTCCGGGCCCACTGAATTGATCGGGTGTAAGGAAGATAGCGCAGCTACGCGACCGCGAAATGATTTCCTTTCGATTCTATCGTGCCCACTTCTTCGTAAATTCGCGGACCATCTCACTTGAGAGTCCGCGAGTAAGCTGCCGGAACTCACGGATCGCGGCGTTATAGCGGTCTTCCGTTTTCCGCATTTCTCTGTCGGCCTTGTTGACCGCATCAGATGCCCGCTTGATTGCCTTCTCCCGCTCATTCGATAATGTCATCGTTCCCCACCTCTCCAAGACTCACCGCCCACCACCCATCCGCGGAATAGTCTGCTTTGTGCGAACTACTTCAAATTCTTATGTGCTTCGACAAGGAAGACGATGTTTGATGCGGCTAGGTGAAGCGCATAGGCCACAAAATGTCGAGGGATTGCGACGGGATCAGCGCCCTGACCATGCCGAGCCATACTATTGCTCACAGTTGGCAGCCCAGATTCCATCGCTGCGCGAAGAGCGGCGAAGTGATATTCGAGCTTGCTCGGGATCAATCCCTTTTCGCAGAGCAGCTTAATCAGAGGGGCCGCCGTGGCGTTTGGCGGGTGGGTCCAGCCCCGTGCTGCGCAGATAGCCTTCATCGTACTCTCGAATGCTTTTAGAGCCTCAGCTACCGCTTCTTTGTTTCGTCCACTCTTGTAATGGTCAAAGGCGTTGATGAATTCCTGAGCGGGGCCGTCGAACCCAGCGGTGCCCAGCAAGGAAAGCGCTGGCTTTACGATTTCTTCGTGAGCATACTGTGAATCCATGCGGATAATCTGGCCGTTCAGATATTGATAGCCAAGACTGTGTTCTAGGAATCGACCATTTAACTCCGCGATGGCGTCATCGGGGTCCTGCTTGATTGCCAAACTGTCGCGATCATACTGATGCATTTTACGGACCACTTTGTCGATAACCTGAAATGATAATTGGATGATATCGAGTGCTTCCGATGTACCGCCCTTCAACAGATGATCCGCGCACCGTACGTTTTTGTCGGCGTAATTGTCTCCGAGATGACCAATCCCAAGGTCTCTCGCAATCGTGTCATGTACAAGGTCCCAAGCCTCGTTTAATCTGCGAACTCCCCGTACGGGGATGTAACTGCCAATGGCAGTTACCCAAATGTGGGCGACTTGCCCCCTGAATCGAGCGGGCAGCGTGTCGTACTGATAGACATCTTGCTGTCCTGACTTTGCAAGTCGCTTCTGACGTTTCGAATATGTTTCGTAGATTCCCATTACTTGCCGAGTGTATATCAAGCTTGGCGGTGTTGCATCAGAAGGGGGCGGTTAGCAAGGGTTGGCTACGAGTCACGAATCTCGACTTCGTTGGGTGGTAGGCCAGCGCCCGTCAATTCTCTCCAAAATCCGATTTGCCGCCGAGATCGCGTCCGCAATTGCGCACTCCGTCGCAGGACACGGCTTGTACTCGTACTGCGCGAGTTTGCGCGCCGCCAGAATAGAAGCAGCAATTAGCAGCGCGTACTTGCGACCCTCGTCCACATCGCCATTCTATCAAACTATTTGCTTTTTCTTCGCCCCGTGTTACTTTGGTCTTTCTAGGCAGCCAACGGGCTACGGGGCAGGGCAGACTGACGAAAGGAAGGGCAAGATGAGGCGAGAGCGTTACGGGCGTGGAATATTAGAAGGTGTAGGTTGGCCGGTCTTAACCGTGGTTTCTTACGATGAAGATGACGCGACAAAGGCGAAGACTATTAGGGGGTCGCGCGTGATTGCCAAACTCCCAGACGGCTCCTTCGCAAACAGGCTCGATATCAACAAATGGGAAACGATTGCCGACGAGGCTGATCGGCAACAAATTCAATCGCTTTTCGAACAGACTGATAGGGCGACAGCGAACGGAAATTCCGAAGTCTTTCAAAACCAAACAACTTAATGCTAACCGTATTTGGCGATGAGAGCGTCGATTCAACCGGGCAGAAAGTGTTTGTGTGCGCCGGTTTATTGGGTGACGAACATCAGTGGGCCGCTTTGCGCAAAGCGTGGACGAATCGGCTAAATGGGAAAATATTCCACGCTTCGGATTGCGAGTGTGACCAGAAAGATTTCACGGATATTCCTCACACAGAAAATCTCGCGTTATATAAAGACTTAACGGTAATTCTAACCAAGAGCGGGTTAATTGGTTTTGGTGTAGGCATTGATTTGGCCGGATCGAAGAAATATTTTCCTGATACCAAAGAAGAAAACCCATACCTTGCCTGCTTCTTGCGCACCGTGAAGTACCTGGCGGAAAAAGCACAACAGTGCGTACCATCATCCAACGTGGAGGTTACATTCGATCAACACCCCGGCAACGAATATAACGCTGGATTGATATACCAGTATATGAAACTGGAAAGCCAAGGCGGCGACTGGAGCGCGGGCGCAATCTTAGCAGAAAAGGTAAGGTTCGCCTCTAGAAAGGAACCGGGGATTCAAGCGGCAGACCTTTGGGCGAGAGAAGTAATGAAGGGTCTAGAGGGATATTTTGAGAACCGCCCGCGCAGAAAATCCATGTCCGCCCTAGAGGCCACGGGTTTATTTGGGGCAGACTATCTATTGGAGGGTTTTTACAAGGATTTGAAAGCGCAGTACTACGCGCTGCAACAGAAAACTGGGATATATCCCCACGGCTATGCCGAGTGGCTGGGAAAGCGACAAGATAACGAGTCAAATCGAATTTTATATCTAATGTTCACCGCCCAAAACGAACACGGAAAGACGCACATCCGTTCGGAAAACGGAGGAGCAATGTCAGAAAAAGACAAACCCACTTTCGATTATTTTATCTTGCTAGCGCGGGAATCGTGGGAGAAAAATCACACTGATTTGGTGCTGGCTAAGAGGGTGGTCGAAATGGGGAAACTTTTCGGTATCGACATCTCGCTTACGCCGGTTGCGCCGCGAGCGACCGAAAGTGCGACGCCGGATGTTCCCAAACTGCACGATAAGGTGCATTTCCTAACCGGCAATGCGGTTGGCACGATCACCGCCATCACACAAGGCGGGGCGATCATCCATATTCGGCTAGGAGCAACGGATCGCACTTTGACCGTTAATGATTTAAAAGCGAGTCCCGAGCATGGAGCGGGACACTGGAATGTAATCTCGCAGTGAGACGTTGCCCTAGAAATCCCCTGTCCCAAGCCCTGAGCCGTGGCCGCGTGGTAAAATGTGGCTGTGATTCCAAGAGACAATCAACGGCGTTGGTGTCTAGCGTATCGCAAGGCCGAAGCTGGCGGCGACAGGATCCACTACATCGGGCGTGGCTTTGGCACTAAAGAAGAAGCCGATAAGTATTTTGCGCGGGTAAAAGACACGCCGGAATACGCCGGACTTCCGTTCTTGCGTGTGACGTATCGGGAGCCGCTAGCGCCTCCAAAGAAGCGCCGCAAGGATTCACGCCGCCAATCGCGCCACTGATTTTGGACAAGTTTTGTAGCCCAAGTAGCCCAACTGAGACAGGATTTAAGAACCTCAAAAACCCGCAAGCAACGGACAATAAGGCATTTAGATTTTTACGCCCCATTGTGGGCTCCCTTGGGTCTCTCCGGTGAATTCAAAAGTGTTCAGGCCGGTTTCTTCCACGAGCACGCGTTCGAGCTTGGCGTGCGGAAATGCGCGTAAGCGTCGAAAAATCTCGATGCAGAGATTTTCAGTCGTGGGCACGGTTTCGCGAAACACGTCCACCTGCTCGTTCAAATATGTGTGGTCGAACGGTTCGAGCACTTCCCTGGCGACGAACGCGTCCAGGTCGGCCAAATTGGCGATCATTCCGGTCTCAGGATTTACGCGGCCAGAGACCGCCACTTCCACCACGTAATTGTGGCCGTGGCCGTACGGATTGTTGCATTTGCCGTAGGCGCTCCAGTTTTCATCGTCACTCAATTGCGCGCTGTGCAGCCGATGCGAAGCCGCAAACGAATATCGGCGGGTGAGGTGCAGCTTCATCGTCCTCTGCGCCACCGCATTCATGATCGCGCGCTCCCGTTCGTTTCGCCGTAGCAATCCACAAACAAGTCGGGCGTTTCGTACAAACGCACGCGATGCAATCGCCCGACGGCGATCTTTGATTCGAGCAAGCTCCAAATCGTCGCGGCGATGTTTTCGCACGTCGGGATTTTGCCGGCGAGCTCAGGCACGTCGTAATTCAGAAAGCGGTGGTCCATGCGCTCCATGATTTCGTCTTGCAGCACGCGCTTCAGTTCCTTCAGGTCGAGCACCATCCCGGTAACCGGATCGGGTTCGCCGGCCACGGTGACTTCCAGCACGTAATTGTGGCCATGACCGTGAGGATTGTTGCACTTGCCGAAGACGCGGCGATTTTCCTCCGGCGAAAGCGCCGGGTTGTTGTAGAGATGCGAAGCCGAAAACTCGATTTTGCGCGTGATGTAAACCATGGCGAATGTTGGTGCGACTACGATAAAAGCTTGGGCGTTTTGCGCTTCCCCATTCGTACTCTCAATTCGATGCGCGGCGAATCGCTGCGGATGCGGCGCTCAGGGCTTCGGCGCGCCGCCCGGCCCGCTTACGCGAACCTCCCGCCCTTTCCAGGCAACCGTGCCGCGAAGGTATTGCAGTTCAGACCAGAGCAAAGCCGCGGCGTAGAGCAGAAATCCTGGCACATAGTATAGGGCATAGCGGGCGGGAAAACGATTTCGACGCAGCCCCGCAGCGTAGGCGGCGTGCCGGCCGGCCAGCAAAACCGCACCGAGCACTCCAAGCCACACGCGCAGAGGAGTGAGCAACAGAAGGATCAGCGGAACCCACGGCACCGTGACCAACAATTCGTGCGCAGCATCTTTCGCCGTGCCTCCCATCAGCGGATAGAGATTTTTCGCCCATCCCTGCCACATGGCTCGGAAGCTGCGGTACATCCGCACGCGCACGCGGCCGGCGCCCGAAACGAAAAAGATGCGGATGCCGGCGGCCTTGGCGAGCTTGGCGAGCGCTACGTCTTCGAGCACTTCATCGGCGACGGCTTCGTGGCCGCCGATCGTGTCGTAAATCTCGCGGCGAATCAGCAGATACTGCCCGTTGGCCGCGGCCTGCGGCGAATCCGGATCGCTGACGGCCGCGAAGGAATAGCGCAAGGCCAGGCGCACATAGACGAACGGGATGAGCGCGCGCTCCCACCACGTGGGCGTCTGTTGCTCCGGCGAGTAGGAGACGACTCTCGCGCCGGTCGCTGCGGCGTCGGCCAGGGCCGCGGCGGTCGAGCCGGGCAAATGCTCAGCGTCGGCGTCGGTGAAAAGCAGCCACGCAGAGCTGGCCTGCGCTGCGCCGAGCGACGCCGCGTGGTTCTTCCCCACCCAGCCCGCGGGCAGATCGTGCGTTTCGAGAACGCGCAAATGCGGAACTTCGGCGCGCAGCCGATCGAGTTCAGCCGCGGTGCCATCGGACGATTGATCGTTGACGACGATGATCTCCGCGATTTCCGGTTGGCTTGCGAGCGAGAGCACGGCGCGCGCGATGGTCTCTTCTTCATTGCGCGCGGGAACGATTGCGGAGACTGATTCGGAAGCGTGCATGAGCGCGGGCGCGAAGAAGCGGCTCGCCCCGTTTCGACGCGAAGCGTATCATATGCGATGCGGAGGCGCGATGAAGCGCAAGATCCTGGGCGGAGTGGGGCTGGTGCTGGCCGCGGCGGTGCTGTGGGTTTTTGCTGCGCCGAGTTATCGCCAAGGCGAAGCGAGCCTGGCGGGCCGGCGCGCGCAAGATTTCGCTTTTACGCTCGACGGGCAAACCAAGCATCTCTCCGATCTGCGCGGCCACGTGGTGGTGCTGAATTTCTGGGCTTCGTGGTGCCCGCCGTGCGTCGAAGAAACACCGTCGCTGAACGAGTTGCAAGCGGCCATCGCTCCGCAAGGCGGCACGGTGTTGGGAATCAGCATCGATGAAGACCCAGCCGCGTACGAAAAATTTCTGCAAGACCAGCACGTCACATTCCCGACCTTCGACGATCAATCCGGTAAAACGCCCGGGATTTACGGAACGTCGATGTATCCGGAAACTTACGTGATTAACCGCGATGGCCGCATCGCCCGCAAGATCGTCGGCCCGCAAGATTGGCAAAACCCCGCAATGGTCGAATCCATTGAAGCCGTCCTGAAACAGAATTAGGCCGGGTTAGCTCCCCGGAAGTAGGAAGCCGCTCTGCCGCCTTTCGTCCGCTAACTATCTGAATTCAAGCGATATATTGGATACGCGACAGGCGAGGTACTAGCCCGCGGATACCGGCGCAAATCCAACCCTCGCGCTATCCCCTGCGCCCTTTCCCGCGCCGACGATATATGCATGTTCAAGCGGTGCCTTTTCGTCACGCTGGCCGTAGGCTTCCTGACATCCGCCAGCGCGGTGCGCTTGGTCGCGATTCCCGACACGCCAAGCCGGCCCATGCCGCGCGCGCCGCAGGGCATCTGCTACTGCGGATGCGACGAGATGGTGGACTACACGCGCTGCATGATGATGTGCGACCTGTCGCAATACGCGGATCGCTGGTGGGCTGCGTCATGCCACAAGCGCGCACTGACGCCCGCGCGCGGGCCCGCACCCGCATCCGCGCCTGCGAAACCCGCGTTCCACACCAGCCGCCGCTATCGCTACCTACAAGCTCAAAATCAGCCTTCCACGAAGCCGGGCGCGACGCACGGCCGGGCGCTCTAGACCCACGAGTCAGGTTGCGTCTCGCTTCCCAGCCGAAGCGGATCGCGATAATCTGTGCGGCAGTCGTGAAAGTATGGCGGCCACGAACAATCGCCGAACGCAATTCCCGGTGCTGCGCTGGGTGGGCCTGATCTGGCTCGCGGTGTGGATTCCCGTCATGGCACGGACTTACGGTTGGGAAAACTTTCTGCGCATGTGTGATGTTGCCGTGTTTCTGACCGCCATCGGACTCTGGTATTCCAACTCGCTGCTGCTTTCGAGCCAAGCCGTCGGCGTCCTGCTGCCCAGCCTCGCGTGGTGCCTGGATGCGGGCTGGCGATTGCTCCTCGGACACAATCTAATCGGCGGCACGGAATATATGTGGGACGCGCAATTCCCTCTTCTGCCGCGCCTGCTCTCGCTTTTTCACGTCGCGTTGCCGATCGTGCTGATTTGGGCGCTGGTGCGCACGGGTTACGATCGGCGCGGATTGTGGCTGCAGATGGGGATCTTCGCGGTATTGCTTGCGGTGTCGCGATTTCTGCCCGCGGCGGATAACTACAATTTCGCCTACCTCGATCCGATTTTCCATCGAGCGTGGGGACCGGTGCCGCTGCATTTCGCGGTGATCATGGCGGGAGCGCTGGTGGCGTTTCTGCCGGCGCACTGGATTTTCCGGCGTTTCCTGCCCGCGGCGGAAAATTTGAACCGTGCGAATTAATCGGAGAGATCGCCGGTCTATTGCGGGTTGCCTTGGGTGGATGAAGCCGCCGGCGCGGGCGAGGGTGGCACAGAAGTGGCTGGCGAGGAAGGATACGTGATGTTCTGCAACGACGCCGCATCCCAACCGCCGCCCAGCGCCTTGATCAGCAGCACCGCGGCGGTCATGCGCCGCGCGCGAAGATCCACCGCGACGCGCTCATCCGCGAGCGCGCTGCTCTGCGCAGTCGTGACCTCAAGATAACCCGTCACGCCGCCTCGGTATCGCGTGACCGATAGCGAAAGCGAATGCTGCGCCGCCGCAACCGCCGCGTCTTGCGTCGCAGCTTCTTGCTCGAGGATGCGCAGCGCAGCGAGATTGTCCTCGACCTCCTGAAACGCCGTCAGCACCGATTGCCGATAATTGGCGACGGCCTGATCGTAGACGGCCCACGCTTGCTGGTTCGCGGCGTGACGGCGACCCGCATCGAAAATTGTTTCGAGCGCGCTCGCGCCGACTGACCACAGCGTCGATGGTCCGCTGATCAAATTCGTGATCTTGCCGCTCTCAAAGCCCCCATCCGCACTGAGCGTGATCGCCGGATAGTAAGCGGCCTTGGCGACGCCGATGCCCGCATTGGCCGCGGCAACATTGCGCTCGGCCTCAGCGACGTCCGGCCGGCGCTCCAGAATTTGCGACGGCACCGCGGCGGGAATCGCGGGCGGCCCGGCCTCCAGCGGCGCGGAAGCGATGCTGAATTCCTCCGGCGGCTTGCCGATCAGAACCGCAATGGCGTGCTCGTATTGCGCGCGTGCGACGTGCACGTCCTGCGCTTCGGCGCGTGTGGTTTCCAACTGCGTTTCCGCCTGCGCAACGTCCACTTCGGAGGCCACGCCGCCCTCGTGCCGATTCTTCGTCAGGTCCAGCGCCTTGGTGTAATCGCCGACGGTGGAATCGAGCAACTGCGCGTCTGCGTCCAGCGTGCGCAATTGGAAGTAGTCGACGGCGAGTTCGGATTGCAGGCTTAGCTGCACGGCGGCGAGTTCGGCGGCGCTGGCCTGCGCGTTCGCGCGCGCTTCTTGCACGGTCCGGCGCACGAGCCCCCAGATATCGGGCTCCCAGCTCACATCGAATGGCACCGCCAAATCGGCGTAGGTCGCGCCGGCCGAAGTGCCCGCCTCAGGTTTGTTGTTCGAGATATGATTGCCGCTGGCGTACGGCGCGACGGAGAGCGTCGGATAGTATCCGGCGCGGTAGTAGCGAACCAGCGCGCGCGCCTGATTGAATTGCGCCTGCGCGGCTTTCAGCGATTGATTTGAAACGGTCACCTGCGCTTCGAGGCTGCTTAGTTGCGGATCGCCGAAAAGCTCCCACCAATTTCCGCCCAACTTCGCGTCGGCCGGCTGCGCAAGCTGCCAATTCGGATCTTCTTTATAGTTTTGCGGGAGATCGAATGCTGGCCGATGGTAATTCGGCCCGACGACGCAACCGCACGCGACGATTGCCAGCGTCACGGGCAACGCTGCCAGCAGCGCGCGCCGCGAATTTGCGTTGCGCGCCCACGCCGCATGCCACGCCTTCATTGGCCCGCGCCCTGCGTCGAGTTGGTCGCGGCGATATGCACCGGCGTTCCATCGACGATGGAATCCGGCGGGTTGGTGACAATCCACTCATCGCCGGTCAATCCGGCGACGATTTGGGTCTCATTGCCGTAATCGCGGCCGATCGTGACGCTCGTCAGCACGGCGCGATTGCCATTTTGGACCGTGACCACGTGCAAGCCATCGGCGCGAAACAGCAGCGCGCTGACCGGCACGACGAACGATGGGCCCGCCGAGGGCATCTGGAGGCGCATTTCCGCATACGCGCCGGGCAGCAACTCGCCCGTGGGATTGTCGACGTAAAATTCCGCCCGCAGCGTTCGTGAACTTGTATCGACGGATTTCGCCGTGCTGAATAGAGTCGCCGGGAATTGTCGGCCGGGAAATTCAGGTAATTCGAGGTCCGCCTTCAGGCCGGGCTTGGCACCGGCGGAATCCGCCTGCGGAATGCTCACATAAACGCGCAATCGCTGAGTGAACGCGATGTGAAACAATTCCCGCGCCGTGCCGCCGGTGGCGCCCGCGTCGACCAACGCTCCGATGTCTATATTGCGCGCGGTAATCACACCGTCGAACGGCGCGTAAATCTTCTCAAAGGATTGCAGGTCTTCCAGGCGCTTGACGTTGGCCGCGGCCGAAACCAGCGCGGCACGTTTGGCCTCGAAATCGCCTTCGGCGTTATCGGTATCTTGCTTCGACACCGAATCGGTTTTCAACAAACCTTCGTAGCGATCCGCCGTTATTTTCGCCAGGTTCACATTGGCTTGCGCGGTGGCTTCATCGGCGCGCGCCTGCGAAAGTTGCTGGTCGACTTCCGGCGTCTCAATCTCCGCCAGAAGCTGTCCCTCCGTCACGTGCGCTCCGATGTCCACGTACCACTTTTTCAAATACCCATTCGTGCGCGCGTAGATCGGGGAGTCTATGAATGCCTGGATATCCGCGGGCAGAACAATTTCGTCGGAAGCGTTCTGCCGCGTGGGATGAACGACGGCGACATAAGGAACCGACATTTCGTCAGTTTCCTTGCGCACCTCCGCTCGGGTGCGCAGTCGCGGAATGATGCCCGCCACCACAACCACGGCAACAATCACCAAGAAAATAATTATCGCGAGCGGGCTTAGCCTGCGCCGCTGCCCCGGTCCGTGTGTTTCGGGTTGCTTACCGCCCAGATTCTGATCTTCGTCCATGGAATAAGGTAGACTCCCCTACCCAATCTTCTTCCAGCTTACCGTCGCCGCGTTTTGCGGCGTGTCACGCGTTGGCCTTACGGCCTTCCAGCCATTCGTGGACGCTGCTGAATACGATCGGCACGAACAGCAACGTCGAAATCGTGGCGAACAGCAACCCACCGATCACGGCACGCCCAAGCGGAGCATTCTGCTCTCCGCCTTCGCCGAGCCCGAGCGCCATTGGAAACATTCCGATGATCATCGCCAGCGCCGTCATCAGCACGGGGCGAAATCGCGTAAAGCCCGCTTGCGAAGCGGCCTCGCTCGGCGATTGTCCTTCGCTCAACTGCTCCTTGGCAAAGCTCACCACGAGGATGCTATTCGCCGTGGCCACGCCCATGCACATGATCGCTCCGGTCAGCGCTGGAACGCTGAGCGTGGTGCCGGTGACAAACAGCATCCAGATGATCCCCGCGAGCGCCGCCGGCAACGCAGAGATAATAATGAGCGGATCCATCCACGATTGGAAGTTCACCACGATCAACAAATAGACGAGCAGGATCGAGAAGACCAGCCCGCCGAGCAATCCCAAATACGACGAACGCATCGTTTCAAGCTGCCCGCGCACGATAATCTGCGATCCGCGCGGAAGATATTGCCGCGCCGAGTCCACCAGCTTCATCACGTCGCCGCCGACGCCGCCGAGGTCGCGCCCTTGCACGGCGCCGAAAATATCCAGCACCGGCTGAACGTTGTAGTGCGAAACGGTTCCCTGTTCCTCGCCGAGGGTGATCGCGCTGATGTTGCTCAAAATCTGCGGCGTCCTTCCGCTCGGCCCCGTCACCGGAGTGTTCTCAATGTCTTGCAGCGTATCGTTGCGATATTGGGGCGTCTGCGAAGCGATCGTATAGGTCACGCCGTTTTTCGGATCGAGCCAGAACGCCGGGTTGGTCTGGAAGCTGCCGCTGAGCGACACCAGAAGATTGTTGGCGACGTCGCGCTGCGTGAAGCCCACTTCATTTGTCATGGTGCGGTCGACGGTCACGTTCAGGAGCGGCTCGTCAAATTTTTGGTGTATGCGCAAATCCACCGTGCCGGGCACCTGGCGAACCTCATTCAGCAGACGGCCGGCGAAAACACGATTCGCGTCCAGATTTGGACCCACAACCTGGATATCGATCGGCGCAGGCAACCCGAAATTCAGGATTTGGCTGACCATATCGGCCGGAAGAAAATAAAACTGCACGCCCGGATAATCCCGCGCGAGGCGCAGACGCAAATCGTGCACGTATGCGGCAGTGGGCCGATGTTTTTCGCCCAGCACCACTTGAATATCGGCGTCGCCAGGACCGATTGGCGCCGAATTGGAATACGAAAGATTGATGCCGCTGTACGGCAGGCCGATGTTGTCCACAATGCTGTCGAGTTCCGTCGCCGGAATCGTCTGGCGGATCGACCCTTCCACCTGATCGCAAATGCGCGCGGTTTCCTCGATGCGCGTCCCGGTGCGAGCGCGCATGTGCAGCTTAAATTGCCCGCTGTCCACGGCCGGAAAGAAATCCTGCCCGAGCCACGGCAGCAGTGCGAAAGAAAGCAAGCAGAAGCCGAGGAAGCAGATCCCGAATATTCGCTTACGCGCCATCGCCGCCTCAAGCCACGAGTGATACCACGCGCGAAAATGCTCGAATCGTCGCTCGAAATTGAGTTGCAGCCTCCCGAAGAAACTGGTCGAAGGCGGCGGCGCGTTGCCTTCCACATACGTGTGGCCACGAAGCAGGTATTTAGCCATCGTCGGCACGAGCGACCGGGAGAGCACGTAGGACGCGAGCATGGCGAAAACCACCGCTTCGGCCAGCGGCACGAACAAATAGCGCGCCACACCCGTCAGGAAAAACATGGGCACAAAGACGATACAGATCGCGAGCGTGGATACGAGCGCGGGCACGGCAATCTGCTGCGCGCCGTCCAGAATGCCGTGTTCGAGTTCCTTACCCATTGCGAACTGGCGATGGATGTTTTCGATGGCGACCGTGGCGTCGTCCACCAGAATTCCAACCGCCAGCGCCAAGCCGCCGAGCGTCATGATGTTGATCGTTTCGCCCAAGGCGCTCATGCAGATGATCGATATCAGGATCGAAAGCGGAATCGAAACCGCGATAATCACCGTGCTCCGCCAACTGCCCAGGAACAACAAGATCATCAAACCGGTCAGGCACGCGGCGATGGTCGCTTCGCGGACCACGCCTGAAATCGCCGCGCGCACGAATATGGATTGGTCCACCAGCGGACGAACCTTTACACCCGGCGGCAAAGTGGCAAGAATTGCCGGCAGGTCCGCCTTGATCTGCGAAATAATGTCCAACGTCGAAACGTCGCCGGTCTTTAGAATCGTCATCAAGATGGAGCGCTGCCCGTTCACACGCACCACATTCGTTTGTGGCGGAAAGCCGTCGCGCACCTGCGCAACGTCGTGTATGTAAGTCGTCGTGCCGTTGACGGTTCTGATCGGCAGGTCGTTTAGCTCATTCACAGTTCGCGGGCTGCCGTTCAGTTCCACGTCGTACTCGAACGACCCGATCTTCGATGTGCCCGAGGGCAGAATCAGGTTCTGCGCGCTAATCGCATTGACGACGTCCAGTGGCGAAAGCCCCTTGGACTGCAACGCCTGCGTATTCAAATCCACCATCACCTGACGCTGCTTCCCACCGTACGGATACGGGATCGCCGCGCCTTGCACGGTGGCCAACTGGTTGCGGATGAAATTCGCGCCAAGATCGAACAACTGCTGTTCGGAAAGGCCCTGCCCCGAAAGATCCAATTGCAAGATGGGCACGCTCGAGGCCGTGTAGTTGATGATCAGCGGAGGCGTGGCGCCGGGCGGGAGAAATCGCAGGACGGTCTGCGAAACGCTGGTCACCTGGGCGAGAGCGGTATCTACGTTGGCGCCCTGGTGGAAGAAAATCTTTTCGATGGCAATGCCGTTGAGCGACTGCGATTCAATGTGCTCGATGTTGTCCACCGTCGTCGTCAGCGTGCGTTCGTGCAGCGTGACGATGCGGTCGGCCATCTGTTCGGCTGAAAGGCCTTGATACCCCCACAGCACGCTGATCACCGGAATGTTGATGTTCGGAAAAATGTCGACAGGCGTCCGCAGAATCACCAGCGGCCCCAGAATCAGGACCACCAGCGCGGCGACAACGAAGGTGTATGGTCTGCGGAGTGCGAGCCTAACGATCCACATGCGGGAACTTCCGACCCCCTTCAAACGGCAGGACTAATGATTATAGATGTTTTCCAGCGAAAATCCGGTTCAACAAGTTTTCAATCGCCCCTTCCAGTGAAAGTTACCGAGTTGCAGGAGCCACCTCGCCCCCTGCCGGTCCGCCAACGCGCGCCGCAATGAAACAATTAAATTACGCGAGCGCGTTCAGCGCTCCGCCGCAACTCCCGTATAATAGCCGGTTCAAGACCGGCCCGGTGAAGGGCCTGATGACGGCGTTATAGAATGTTGATGCGGGGTCGATCCATCTTAAAACGTGCTGCGATCGCCGCTGTTGCGGCGGTTGCGCTTGTTTATGTGGGCGACACGCTCTCCGTATGGCACAGGATGTCGAAGCACATCGCCAACGACCCGCTGACCACGCTGACAACCCAACCCATTATCGAGATACCGCACAAGGATGGCCGCGCTGAAATCGTTCTGGGTCAGGCGCAAACCCAAACGTGCGTGCGCTCACTATTCCCGCACAGCGGCTATAGCCCGTGCTGGTACGTGGCGCGGCAGAATCAGTCGCCAATCGTGATGATGCTGCTGCCGGCGGTGGCGGCTGCGGGCCGGATGTAACTACGTATGCCATATCCAGACACGTGCAGCGACGTTCGCCCTGCAATGTGATTTAAGATACTGAAATACTTAGCCGACGTAACGTTTCCGGCGCTAAATCCGTCCAATAGATTTATATGCCATCGGGACAGAAGGAGTTGAAACTTAGCAGCGGGCAGCGATAATCGCCAGCGACACCGCACCGCAGATCATGCGGACTACACGAGGGACATGCGGCCTGAGCATTGCGTCTGCGTCATGACGCCGAGGCGTTCTGTTGCGCCCCTGTAGGTGAAGAAAACGACTACACACAATGAGTGACTACAAAAGTTCGCCTCTACCCCCAGACGCCTCCAGCACTCGGGTGGTTACTCAGCCTCCGCGCGATCCTGCGGAGCCTCCGGACTTCGGGGAGCGAAAGAAAAGCCACTGGTGGATCTGGGCGGTTCTGATCGCAGTGGTGTTGATCGGCGTATTCATCTATTACAGGGAAAAGTCCGCCGCCGCAGCAGCCGCAGCAGCTAAGGCCGCTCAAGCGCCGCGCGCGGTGGCGGTGGTCACGACGACAGCGAGCAACGGAAGCATCGGCGATTACGTGGAAGCACTGGGCACCGTCACGCCGGTCTACACGGTTTCGATAACGGCGCGCGTGCAGGGGCAAATCATGGAGGTTCACTACAAAGAGGGCCAGACAGTTCACAAGGGAGATCCCCTGATCGACATCGACCCTCGCCCCTATCAGGCGGCGCTCACTCAGGCACAAGGACAGCTGGCGCACGATTCGGCCGTGCTGGCCGAAGCGAAAATCGATCTAGATCGTTACCAGCAAGCCTTCAATCAGAACGCCATCGCCGGTCAGCAGGTCGATGATCAGCAACAGATGGTCAAGCAGGACGAAGGGACCGTGCAGAACGATCAGGGCACAGTCGCAAACGCTACGGTCAACCTGGTCTATTGCCACATCACTTCGCCGATCGATGGGCGCATTGGCCTGCGCCTCGTCGACCCGGGAAACATCGTTCAAGGCGGCAGCACCAACCCGCTGGTCGTCGTGACGCAAATACAGCCGATCACCGTGATTTTCAACGTGGCCGAAGATTATCTGCCGAAGATTCAGAAGCAGATGAAGCAAGGGACCAAACTGAGCGTGGACGCTCTGGATCGCACGCAGGAGCAGAAGATCGCTTCCGGCGTGGTATCGACGCTGGACAACGAAGTGGATACGACCACCGGAACCGTAAAATTGCGCGCGACCTTCGCCAACACCGATGAAGCGCTTTTCCCGAACCAATTCGTGAACGCCAAGCTTCTGCTCGATACGGAAAACAACGTCACCTTGGTTTCCGCCGCGGCGATTCAGCGCAACGCGCAAGGCGCTTTCGTTTACGTCGTTAAGTCCGACCAGACCGCTTCCGTGCGCACCGTCACAGCCGGCACGACCGACGGCACGAACACCGTGGTGCAGGGCGTGAATCCCGGCGAAGTTGTCGTCATCAATGGCTTTGACAAGCTCCAGGACGGCGCGAAGGTCACCACGCGAAACCCGCAATCCGGCTCGGGTTCATCCTCCGGAGGCCAAGGCAGCGGGCAAGGCAATGCCCCGAGCGGCGGCCACGGCCATGGCGCCGGCGCCGGTACGAGCGGATCAAGCTCCGGCGGCCACTCGCAGCAGAGCGGGAGCAGCAGTCCGTGAACCCGTCTGCACCGTTCATCCTCCGGCCGGTCGCTACGTCGTTGCTGATGGCGGCGATTCTGCTGGCAGGCTTCGTCGCGTTCACGCAACTCCCGATCTCCGCCCTGCCGGAAGTCGATTACCCGATCATTCAAGTCGTCACGTTTTATCCGGGCGCGAGTCCTGACGTGATGGCCTCGTCCGTAACCGCCCCGCTCGAGCGCCAATTCGGGCAGGTGCCAGGCCTCAATCAGATGACGTCGACGAGTTCGGAAGGAAGCTCGATCATCGTCCTGGAGTTCGCGCTCGATCTCAATATCGACGTCGCGGAGCAAGAAGTCCAAGCTGCGATCAACGGATCCCAGAGCTACCTTCCACCCGATCTGCCCACTCCGCCGATCTACAGCAAAACCAACCCCGCTGACGCGCCCATCCTCACGCTCGCGCTGACTTCCGACACGATGCCGCTTTCGCAGATCGAGGATCTGGCGGACACGCGCCTAGCCCAGAAGATTGCGCAATTGCCGGGCGTCGGCTTGGTCAGCATCGGCGGCGGACAAAAACCCGCCGTTCGCGTACAAGTGAATCCGGCGGCGCTTTCCTCGTACGGCATCAATCTGGAGGATGTCCGCTCGGCTCTGCAGCAACAAAGCCTGGACCAAGCCAAAGGCACGTTCGACGGACCGCATCAGGACTACCAGATCGACGCCAACGATCAATTGGTGACGAGCGACGATTACAAGAAAATCGTGATCGCGTATCGCAATGGCGCGCCGGTTTTGGTGTCGGACGTAGCTACGGTTGTGAATGGCGTGGAGAACCAAACCCAAGCCGCTTGGGTAAACCAGACTCCGGCCGTGATTCTGAATATCCAGCGGCAACCCGGCGCGAACATCATCCAGGTGGTGGATCGCATCGAGCAGTTGCTTCCGTTGCTTGGAACCAACTTGCCCGCCGCGGTGCACATGTCGATCGTCACCGACCGCACGACGACGATTCGCGCGTCGGTCGAGGACGTCGAATTCGAGCTGATGCTGACGGTGGCCTTGGTCGTGATGGTGATCTTTCTGTTCCTGCGGAATCTTTCCGCGACGGTGATCCCGAGCATCGCCGTGCCGGTTTCAATCGTCGGAACCTTCGGCGTGATGTATCTGGCGGGCTACAGTCTCGACAATTTATCGCTGATGGCGCTGACGATCTCCACAGGTTTCGTCGTGGACGACGCCATCGTGATGATCGAGAATATCGTCCGCTTCATTGAAGAAGGCGACCCGCCGCTCGAAGCCGCGATGAAGGGCTCCAAGCAAATCGGCTTCACCATCGTTTCGCTGACGATTTCATTGATCGCCGTTTTGATTCCCCTGCTTTTCATGGGTGATATCGTCGGCCGGCTCTTCCGCGAATTCGCTGTTACGCTGAGCGTCACGATTCTGGTCTCCGCGGTCGTCTCGCTCACGCTCACGCCCATGATGTGCTCGCGCCTCTTGCACCACACGCCCGTGTCGCAACAGGGGCGCTTCTACCGCTGGTCGGAGCGCGTCTGGGAGAAAATCATCGACTTTTACTCCAGAACGCTGCGCTGGGTTCTGCAATTTCAGACGGCCACGCTTTTCGTTGCGGCTGCCACTTTGGTCTTGACCATCCTCCTTTACATCTTCGTGCCCAAGGGATTTTTCCCCGTGCAGGACACCGGTCTGATCCAGGGAATCTCCGAAGCCGCCCAGACCGCATCGTTTGACGAAATGGCCAGCCGCCAGCAAGACGTGACGGCGGTAATTCTGAAGGATCCCGCCGTCGATAGCCTTTCTTCCTTCATCGGCGTTGACGGCACGAACACTACGCTGAACAGCGGGCGCATCCTGATCAATCTCAAGCCGATCGAGACCCGCAAGATCAGCGCTTCGGACGTCATCCGCCGATTGCAACCGCAGCTGGCGAAGGTGGACGGCATAACGCTCTACATGCAGCCCGTGCAGGACCTCACCGTCGAGGATCGCACCAGCCGCACGCAATACCAGTACACACTGGAAGACCCCGACGCATCGGAACTCGATCGATGGACAAGGCGATTCGTCGCGAAACTGAAGCAACTTCCCGAACTTCAGGACGTCGCCACCGATCAGCAGACCGGCGGCTTGGCGGAAACTCTGGTCATCGACCGCGTCACAGCCTCGCGCATGGGAATTTCGCCGCAAATGATCGACGAAACCCTTTACGACGCGTTCGGGCAGCGCCAAATCTCAACGCTCTACACGCAGTTGAACCAATATCACGTGATTCTGGAAACGCTGCCGAGTTTCCAGGCGAATCCCAGCAACCTCAACAATATCTACGTACGTTCGGGAAATGTGACTTCGGCCGGCACCTCTACCACACCGGCCAACGCCGGCGGCTCCAGCAATCCCAACACCGCGGTTGCGGTGCCAAGCCTTGTCAGCACTGGATCGAGTACGCCAGCTCCCGGCCCATCGGGGTTGAGCCCTACCTCGATCTCGTCCTCGCTCACGCTTCCCGTGGTCACAACCGTGAACGGCGGCGCTGTGCCACTGAGTGCGATTGCCCATTTCGAGCCCACCAGTACGCCGCTGCTGATTACGCATCAGGGGCAATTCCCTGTGGTCACGGTGTCGTTCAATCTCGCGTCCAACGCATCCCTGGGTGACGCCACCGACGCCATCGACAAAGTCCAGAAGAGCATGAATATGCCGCTGAGCATCCAGACGGCATTTCAGGGCTCGGCCGCGTCGTTCCAGGCGTCGCTGACCAATGAGCCGTTGCTGATTCTGGCGGCGCTCGTGACGGTGTACATCGTTCTCGGCGTTCTGTACGAAAGCTACATCCATCCGATCACGATTCTCTCCACGTTGCCCTCGGCCGGAGTCGGCGCGATCCTGGCGCTGCTCATCTGCGGACAATCGCTGAACGTCGTTTCGCTGATCGGCATCATCTTGTTGATCGGCATCGTGAAGAAGAACGGGATCATGATGGTGGACTTCGCTCTCGAAGCGGAAAGAACCGAAGGCAAGACAGCGGAAGACTCCATCTATCAAGCTTGTTTGCTGCGATTTCGGCCCATCATGATGACGACGATGGCCGCCCTGCTCGCCGGCCTGCCGCTCGCTTTGGGCACGGGCATCGGTTCTGAGTTGCGTAAACCGCTCGGCATTTCCATGGTCGGCGGCCTGCTCCTCAGCCAGATTCTTACGCTGTACACCACGCCGGTGATTTACATCTTCTTCGACAAGCTCGCGAAAAAATACTTCCCGGAGCCCAGCAATGAGCCCGGCGCGCCGCCCGAAGCCGTGCCGGCCGATTGACGATGAGCCTGTCCGCTCCATTCATTCGCAGACCGGTGGCCACAACGCTGCTGACCGCGGCCATTGTGCTCGCCGGCGGCGTGGCGTTTTTGGAACTCCCCGTTTCACCGCTGCCACAAGTGGATTTCCCGACGATCTCCGTGGGAGCCAGCCTGCCCGGCGCCAGTCCCGAAATCATGGCCTCCGCCGTGGCCACGCCGCTCGAGCGCCAATTCGGCCGCATCTCCGGCATCACGGAAATGACTTCCTCCAGCGGCTTGGGATCGACCAACATCACTCTGCAATTCGATTTGAACCGCGATATCAACGGCGCGGCGCGTGACGTTCAAGCGGCCATCAACGCCGCCCGCAGCTATCTGCCCGCCAACCTGCCGAGCAATCCGACGTATCGCAAAGTGAATCCGGCCGATGCGCCGATCATGATTATCGCGTTGCAATCGAATGTCTACGATCGCGGAGCGCTCTACGACGCGGCATCCACGATCATGGCTCAGCGATTGTCTCAGGTGCAGGGCGTGGGCCAGGTCAACGTGGGCGGAGGCGCGCTGCCCGCCGTGCGCGTGGAAGTGAATCCGAACCAATTGAACAGCTACGGTTTGGGTCTTTCGAGCGTTGCGGCCGTGCTCAGGCAACAAAACGCGAATCTGCCGAAGGGCCAGATCAAGAATGGCAGCACGAGCGAAGACATTCTGGCCAACGACCAGTTGCTGACCGCCGATCTCTACAAACCGTTGATCGTCGGCTACCACAACGGCGCCGCCATCAAGCTTTCCGACGTGGCCGACGTTCAAGAGTCCGTCGAAAATGTGCGCAGCGCCGCGTATATCAACGGCAAGCCCGGCGTATTGCTCATCATCACGCGCCAGCCCGGCGCCAACATCATCTCCACCGTCGATAGCGTCCGCGCTGCTCTGCCGTCGCTCCAGGCTTCGATTCCCGCAGGGATTGATCTGACTGTCGTGATCGATCGCACCACCACGATCCGCGCCTCGGTCACCAACGTTGAAGATACGCTGATGATCGCCATCGGCCTGGTGATCCTGGTTGTGTTCTTTTTCCTGCGCAACGTCCGGGCCACGCTGATTCCCAGCGTGGCTGTCCCGGCTTCGCTGATCGGCACGTTCGGCGTGATGTATCTGTGCGGCTACAGCTTGGATAATTTATCGCTGATGGCGCTTACGATCTGCACCGGATTCGTCGTGGACGACGCCATCGTGGTGATCGAAAACATCACGCGCTATCTCGAGCAGGGAATGTCTCCGATGGACGCCGCTCTCAAGGGCGCTGCGGAAATCGGCTTCACTGTGCTTTCGATCAGCCTTTCGTTGATTGCCGTCTTCATCCCGCTGCTGATGATGGGCGGCATCGTCGGGCGATTGTTCCGCGAATTCGCAGTAACGCTTTCGGTTGCAATTCTGGTGTCCCTGGGGATTTCGCTCACCGCCACGCCCATGATGTGTTCCCGGCTGTTGCGCGAACACGGAACCGAAAAGCATGGTCGCCTTTACAATGCCAGTGAGCGCGTTTTTGCCGCAACTCTCAATCTCTACGAGCGCACCTTGCAGTGGGTGCTTCTCCACGCGCCGCTCACGCTCGCGGTATTGCTGCTCACGGTCACCGTCAACGTCTATCTCCTGTTCATCGTGCCCAGGGGGTTTTTCCCGCTGCAAGACAACGGGACGATTCAAGGCGGCATACAAGGCGCTCAAGACATTTCGTTTCAGCAAATGAACACGCTCACTCAGGGCTTCGTCAACTCCATCAAAGCCGACCCGGCCGTAGCCAACGTCGTGGCCTTCACCGGCGGTCAGGGCGCCGTCAACGGCGGATTCCTGTTCATCGGCCTAAAACCGCTTAGCGAACGAAAAGTCAGCGCCATGGACGTGGTCAATCGCCTCCGCCCCAAGATGACTTCCGTTCCCGGCGCAACCGTCTTCATGAATCCCGGCCAGGACCTCCGGATTGGCGGCCGCATGAGCAGCGCGGGATACCAGTACACGATTCAGAGCGAAAACATTCAGGACCTGGCGAAATGGGGACCGGTGCTGCTGCAGAATATCCGCAAGCTTCCCGGCCTAACCGACGTGAATACCGACCAGCAAAATAACGGATTGCAAGCCGAGTTATCCTACGATCGCGCGACGGCATCGAGACTCGGTCTTACCCCGCAAACGATCGACAGCACGCTTTACGACTCCTTTGGACAGGCCCAAGTCTCAACGATGTACACCTCTCTGAATCAGTATCACGTCGTGATGGAGGTCGCGCCGCAATACTGGCAGACGCCCCAAGGACTGAACGACGTCTACTTGAACTCAAACACCGCTCGCGGAGAGATTCCCTTGAGCGCCGTCACCAGCTACGCGCCCTTCACGGCGCCCTTGTCGGTGAACCATCAGGGACAGTTCCCTTCCGTCACCGTTTCTTTCAATTTGGGGCCGGGAGTCGCGCTCAGCGACGCGACACGCGAGATCGTACAGATGGGACAGAACATCGGCATGCCGAGCACGATTACGGGTATGTTTTCGGGGACGTTGCAAGCCTACCAGGCATCTTTTGCCACCTTGCCCATGCTGATCGTCACGGCGCTCGCGGCGGTCTACATCGTGCTCGGCATCCTCTACGAAAGTTTCATCCACCCCATCACGATTCTTTCCACGATCCCATCGGCCGGTGTAGGCGCAGTGCTGGCGCTGATGATCTTCAAGACCGATATGAGTATGATCGCGATCGTCGGGATGCTTCTGCTGATTGGAATCGTGAAGAAGAATGCCATACTGATGATTGATTTCGCTTTGGCCGCCGAACGCAACGAAGGCAAAAGTTCGCGCGACGCCATTTACCAGGCCTGCCTTCTGCGCTTCCGTCCGATTTTGATGACCACCATGGCAGCGCTGTTCGGCGCGCTGCCGCTTGTGCTGAATCACGGCGTCGGTTCGGAGTTGCGCCGGCCGCTGGGCATCACCATCGTCGGCGGACTGATCTTAAGCCAATTGCTTACGCTGTACACGACGCCGGTCGTCTATCTTTATATGGATCGCATGCGTCTGTGGTGGGCGAGCTGGCGGCAGCGCCGTCATCAGGCGCCATCGTCGTCGCCTTCGCCGCAAACCGCGGACTGAATCGCGTGCATCGAATGAGGAACAACGGAGAATTTCGAGGATCAATCGAGATGCAGATCGTAGGGCAAGTTCACAAAGATGGCGCACGCCGTGGCGCTCGGGCGCTTGGCGTGACGCTGGCGTTGGCGATCGCCGCCCTCGTGGCCGGTTGCAACGTTGCCCCTCCATATCACAAGCCCAGCGTCGAAACGCCCCCGGCCTACAAGGAGCTGACGCCGCAGGACTCCACCGCCGCGGGCATCTGGAAGGAAGCGCAGCCGAGCGACGCGGCGATCCGCGACAAATGGTGGGAGATGTACAACGATCCCGAGCTCAATTCGCTCGAAGAAAAAGTCGACATCTCGAATCAAAACATCGCCGCATCGTTTGCCAATTTCCTCGCGGCGCGCGCCGTTGTCAGAGAGGCCCGCTCGCAATACTTCCCCACCGTCAGCGTCGCTCCGGGCATCACTGTCGGCCAGCCGTCGGCGAATACGGGTTCGAGTTCTTCCGGCTCATCGGGCTCATCGAAATCGTCAAACGCCACGGAATCGGAATTCTCTCTGCCCTTTGACGCCACCTGGACGCCCGATCTTTTCGGCCGTGTCCGCAACACGGTGCGCGCGGCGCAATACGGAGCACAATCCGACGCGGCGGATCTTGAAAACCTGCGCTTGACGGCCCATGCGGAGGTCGCCGTCGATTATTTCGAGCTGCGCGGGCAGGACGCCCTGAAGGCGTTGTTCGATAAAACGGTGGCTGCGTACGCGGATTCGCTGCATTTGAATCAGGTTCTTTACAATACCGGCATCCAGAATGAAGAAGCCGTGGCGCAAGCGGAAACGCAGCTCGACACCGCAAAATCCCAGGACATCAATCTCGCGATCCTCAGGGCTCAATACGAGCACGCCATCGCCACGCTGATCGGCCAACCGGCCTCCACGTTTTCGATTCCAGTTGGAATTCTGGAAGTGGCGCCGCCATCGATCCCGGTCGGTGTGCCCTCCACACTGCTCGAGCGCCGGCCGGATATCGCCGCTTCCGAGCGCCTGGTGGCGCAGGCCGACGCCCAGATCGGCGTCGGGCGCGCGGCCTACTTCCCGAATCTGACAATCTCCGCGTCGGCGGGTTTTCAGAGCGCCTCGCTCGGCAACTTGCTCGCTTGGCCCAGTCGCGCGTGGTCGGTCGGACCCACGCTGTCCGAGACGATCTACGACGGCGGATTGCGCAGGGCTACGGTGCAACAATATGTGGCGCAGTATCAGGTGAGCGTCGCGAACTACCGCCAGACGGTGCTGACCGCGATTCAGCAGGTCGAGGACAACCTCGCTTCTCTTCGCATTCTTTCACAGGAGATTCTGCAGCAGGACGACGCCGTGAAGGCCGCGCAGAACGATCTGCAAATCGCCACCAACCGCTTTAAGCTCGGCCTCGATCCCTATCTCAACGTCATCACGGCCCAGACCACGCTATTCACGAATCAGCAGACGGCTGTCGATCTGCGTATCCAGGCGATGAATGCCAACGTGCAATTGATCGAGGCGCTGGGTGGTAGTTGGAATGCATCGCAATTGCCGGCGCCAGGATCGCTCTCCGCGAAGACTCCGCCGCAGCCAACGAACCCACCTCCCGCATCGCCGTCCCAGCCGCTGCCGCCGTCAAGACCTTAGACCCGCGCAAGACGGCGTGTAGCCCCGGTGTCAAACCGCCAGCGGCGCTGCGTCCAACTATTTTGCGTCAGCAAGCGAAACGACAGTAAGAGTCTGCACCATGTGCACGCTGCGAGCCGGACGCTTATCGCTCGGCACGATCAAGCGCAGCGGTCCCATCCCTGCCGGCAGCGGCTGGCCATCCGATGTATCGGCAACCAACACCTCGCCCGGACCAATCCCTGGATCCAGTTCACCGATCGAAAATACGGCATGGTATCCATCCGCCGCCCCCGCCACAACGCACAGAGCCAGGCTTTTGCCGTGAAGATTTTCGCCGGTCGGCACTCCCGCGCGCTTCAATAATTCCTCGACGGTGACGCCCGCGTAGACATGTGATTTCTTATCGTGAGGATCGACTACCGTCACGCTCGTCCGCGGCAGCGCCTTCAGGTCCGCGCCTGTCAGTTGCAATTCTTGCGTCACCACTCCCGTCACGGAAAGATGCGCCGGCGTCGTTTGCACCACTGACGGCTTCTGCATCGGCGGAGCCATCTGTCCGCCTCCCATTTGCGCCGCCGTGCCCAGCGCCACCAAGCCCATCGCCGCAACCAACAATCCCAATGCACGCCCTTGCCATTTCACATTCGTATTCAATGGAATGCCCTTTCCTTTGTCCGGCGTCAACAATCGCCCGCGCCGAAATCATAAGCAGATGCCGCGCTCCGCGCAACCGCGCGCCACACCGCACTGCTCGCCGCGAAAATCTGTGCGCGTCAATGCGCGGGCATAGGAACAAATTTGTCGGCGCAGGAATGCGTACTGCTGCCCGTGGGTTCTCCTTGGATATACACGCCATCGCCCGTGGGCTCGAAGTTTACCGGGCCTGGACCAAAAGTAAGTTCCGCATGCCCGGCGTCGATTTCAAAGGCCGCCGCGGGATCGAGTGTGACATCGTCAAACGTCATGCCCAATCGGTGCGTCTCGTCGAAACCGTCAAGCGTGATCTTGCCTTTGCCCGTAATCGAGACGTCGCGCAGCACGATTCCTTGAAACACCGGAATCTTGTCGCGATCCGCACCGAAAAACGAGTAATGCGTGTCCATGTAAATGGGGTTTTTCGTGTCGCGGATGCATACGTCGGTGTACACGACGTCTTGCACCAATCCGCCGCGGCTGGAATTCGATTTAATGCGCAGCCCATTGTCGGCGCCGTCGATCAGCAGATCGTCCACGCGAATCGCGCTCGCGCCTCCATTCGTTTCGCTGCCGATCGACATCCCGTGGCCGGTGTAAAAACGATTGTGCGCGATCGTCATGTGCGTTGCCGGCCCGTCGCTTCCGGCCTTGATCGCCACGTTGTCGTCGCCCGCGTGAATGAAGCAATGCGTGATCGTCACGTTCGTCGAAGATGAAGGATCGATGCCGTCCGTATTGCGCGCCGTCGCCGGCGTATCGATGATCACGCCCCACGCCGTGAATCCGTTGCCACGGCTATACAGCACGTGAAAGTTGGCGGCGTTGCGCAGCGTGATGTTGTAAAGCGTAAAATTATCGGAATCCTCGATGTGAATTAGCCGCGGGCACTGCTGCGCCGCATTCTGCACCTGAGCCTGCCGCGCCAACGCCCACCACGAAACGTCCTGCCCCAGCAAATTCATCCCGCCACGCCCATCGATTGCTCCCGGTGCCGGCGGCGCGGTTGAACCGTCGCTTCGCCAAAAAGGATACGTCTGAGCCATGATTCCGGCGCCCGGCACATTCTTTCCATGGATGAAATCTCGGCACCCTCGCGGACCGCCTTTCGTGATGATCCCGCAACTGCCCGGCGTCACGTCATAAAAGCGCGGATCGCGCGACGCGTACAGCGTGGTTCCAGTGCCTATTACCAGCGCGACTCCCGTGCGCAACTCGAGCGGCCCCGATAGAAACGAATCGGGTCCGCCGGCGTGCGCTTGCAGCACGACCGAGTGGCCTGGCCCGCACTGATCCATTGCCTGCTGAATGCGCGTCGTGTCGAGCTTCGATTCATCGGCGGGCGCGAAATTGCCAGCGCCTGATGTGAGCACCGGAGCAAGTGTCGCGCATGGTGGCGGAACCCTCGGCTCGGTGACCGTGCGTGTATCCTGCGCGTACCCCGCGCACGCGGTGAAAACAAGTCCCATCAGCCCGATTAATCGAATAGCTCGAAGCATCGTGTGCGTTCCTCTCGTCTATAAATTTGCCGTCGAACGGCTGGCATAGTAGCGCCGTTCGCCCGCGAACGCGAATTCCTCGCGGAGCCTTCCTCGACGCCGCCGGTTTTCTGATATTCTCCTCGCCGTCAACTTAGTTGGAGCGAGCCAATGAGCCCAAAACAATCGTTGCGCATTGCATTTATTTCCAGCGCCGCCATCTTTGCCGCACCCTTCGCGCTTTCCCTCCGCGCCGCCACACCACAGGCACCGCGCTCCGCGATTACTGTCGACGCGAACGGCGCCGCGGACTATAAGAGCGTCCAGCAAGCTGTCGACGCGCTCCCCGCCACCGGCGGCGTGATCCGCATCCGTCCCGGCGTGTACCGCGAAAAAATTCACGTCGACAAGCCGCACGTCAGCCTGATCGGCTTGGGGAGAGATCCAAGCGATGTAATTCTCACATTCGATCTGAGCCATCACGACGTCAAGACGACCTTCGGCTCCGCGAGCACCACCGTCACCGGCGACGATTTCCTCGCGGAGAATCTTACGTTCCAAAACACGTTTAGCGATGAGCATCCTGACGTGACCGTCGATGCGCAAGCCGTCGCGCTGCGCGTGATCGGCGATCGCGACGTCTTCCGCCACGTTCACATTCTGGCCTACCAGGACTCTCTCTACGCCGATAGCAAGAAATGCCACGCCGCCCCCAGCCCCAGCAATTCCGCGGGAGCAACGCCGGCCCCAGCCACAACCTCTGGCTCGCAGTTCGTCTTGCCAACAACCCCGTGCACGGCCGCGCGCCAACTCTTCACCGATTCCGTAATCGCCGGCACGGTCGACTTCATTTTCGGCGACGCCAACGCCGCCTTCGTGCGCTGCGAAATCCGCAGCCGCCCTCACCAGGAAGGCACTCTTACGGCCCAAAGCAAATATTATCCCGCGGAAAGCAGCGCCTATGTTTTCGATCACTGCCGCCTGACCGCCGATCCCGGCGTCACCAATGTCTTTCTCGGCCGGCCGTGGCGCCCCTACTCCACGGTCGTCTTCCTCAACACCGAAATGGGCGCACAGATTCAGCCCGCCGGGTGGCTCGAGTGGCCGCGCAACGGCGCGCCCAGCCTGACCACATCGTTCTACGCCGAATTCCACTCCACCGGCCCCGGCGCTCCCATCGCCGCTGCTAAAGACGCTGCTGCGACCGGCCCAAACGGCACGCAACGCAATCCCTACGCAAAAATCCTCACGCCAGGCCAAGCTGCGAAATTCGCCGTTCGCCGATTGCTGCGCGGCGCCGATAACTGGAATCCGCAACTCTGAATTACCACGCAGCCCAGCGATCCAGACCCAGGAAACTCGTCTCGGCCTCTCCGCATCAAATGTAATGGGCACGGTCAGAGCAAGCGGAGAGCAGGGACGAAGCGAAAGCGGGGCCCAGCCCGGAAGTTGGAAGGGAGGTCAAGTATGAAGTCCAAAATTCTCAAGTTATTGGTGGTTGCTTCGCTGGCGCTAGTGTGCATGGTTCCGACGGCATCGGCCCAGCGGGGCGGGTTCCGAGGCGGCTTCGGTGGATTCCGTGGCGGATTTGGCTTCGGCGGGCCGTATGTAGGCTTCGGCTTCTACGGACCGGGCTACTTCGGAGGCCCGTGGGGCTACGGCTACTACGGCTCGTATAACGATGGCGCTGCTGGCGGCACGGGCCACATTAAACTCGATATGCAGGCGAAGGACGCCTTGGTGTATGTCGATGGCGGCTACGCCGGCACGTCGGGCAAGCTAAAGGACTTCCGCATCAAGGCCGGCAACCACGACATCGAGCTGCGCGATCCCAGCGGCCACACATTCTATCAGGAGCGCGTAAACGTAATTCCCGGCCAAACTGTCGATATTCACGTTGACAACGCGAACGCGCCGCCGGCGCCAGGCAAATAACGCCCATTCAACCGCGTCCCGCGCGTGATCTTCGTCCTCCGCGCGACCCCAAGCCCACCCTCCTTTAACGAGGGTGGGCTTCTCTTTTGTGCCGCCACGCTCGTGGCACGATCGCAATCTCGCAATTGCAAAACGCGCTGCGAATGGGTTAGAGTCGGCGGCCTGTCCCGGCCCTAATCGGCGGGGGCGCCCCAAGTCTGCCCGAGCGGGCCAGCGCGGGGCTTTTCGCAGCATCGAACAGCGAGGAGGCTACGCATATGGCAACTGCCACGTCTGCAGTTCGGATGGACGACAACGTCAGTCGGTACGTCGCGCAAACCCAGAAGATGTTCATCAATGGAAAATGGGATAGCGCGGCATCGGGCAAAACGTTCAACACTTACAATCCCGCAACGGGCGACGTGCTGTCCAAAGTCGCCGAAGGCGATCGCGAGGATATCAACCGCGCCGTCAGCGCCGCGCGCGCCGCGTTCGATAGCGGCCCGTGGACGCAGAAGCTCACCGCGTCCGATCGCAGCAAGCTGCTATGGAAGCTCGCCGATCTGCTGGAGAAAAACATCGAAGAATTCGCGCAACTGGAAAGCCTGGACAACGGCAAGCCTCTGACGATCGCGCGCGCCGCGGACGTTCCGCTGGCGGTCGAGCTGTTCCGCTACATGGGCGGCTGGGCCACCAAGATCGAAGGCAACACGATTCCCCTCTCCGTGCCATACACGCCGGGCGTGAAATATCTCGCGTACACACTGCGCGAACCAGTCGGCGTGGTGGGCCAAATCATTCCGTGGAATTTTCCGCTGCTGATGGCGGCATGGAAACTCGGCCCCGCGCTGGCCTGCGGCTGCACCGTGGTTCTGAAGCCGGCGGAGCAGACACCTCTCACGGCGCTGCGCCTCGGTGAGCTGATTCAAGAAGCGGGCTTCCCCGACGGCGTCGTGAACATCGTTTCCGGCTACGGCGAAACCGCCGGCGCGGCGCTGGCGGCGCATCCGGATGTCGATAAGGTTGCTTTCACCGGCTCGACCGAAGTCGGCAAGCTGATCGTGCAAGCCGCGGCGGGCAATCTGAAAAAAGTCTCGCTGGAATTGGGAGGCAAGTCCCCGAACGTGATTCTGGGCGACGCCGACCTCGACGCGGCGATTTCGGGCGCTGCGAGCGCGATTTTCTTCAACCACGGCCAGTGCTGCTGCGCCGGCTCGCGCCTCTTCGTCCAGAAAGACTCGTTCGACAAAGTCGTGGACGGCGTTGCGCAGCACGCGGAGAAAATCAAGATCGGCCCAGGCATGGAAGCGTCGTCGGAAATGGGCCCGCTCGTCTCCGAGGAGCAGCTGAACCGCGTCTGCGGTTACCTTGAATCCGGATTCTCCGAAGGAGCCAAAGCCGTCACCGGCGGCAAGCGTTACGGCGACAAGGGCTATTTCGTGAAGCCGACTGTGCTGGTGGACACCAACGAAAACATGAAAGTTGTGCGCGAAGAAATCTTCGGACCCGTGGTCACCGCGATTCCCTTCCGCGACACCGACGATTTGATCAAGCACGCCAACAATTCCGAATACGGCCTGGCCGCCGGAATTTGGACGCGCGACATCCAAAAAGCCAACCGCATCGCTTCGCAATTGCGAGCCGGCACGGTTTGGATCAATTGCTACAACATTTTCGACGCTGCGTTGCCCTTCGGCGGCTACAAGCAGTCCGGCTGGGGCCGCGAAATGGGCCACGAAGTCCTCGAAGCCTACACCGAAGTAAAGGCCGTCTGCACGCCGATCTGACCTTAATCGGCGCGCCCAACTCTAGCTCCACGTGCGTCCGCCGTAGCTGGTGCACGTGGGGCTTTTTGTTTTCCAGTGCTTGCACGCTCTCCCGTCGCGCTGTAGAAACCCAAAACGCGCCGCTCAAACTCGGCAGGCGCCTCGCCGTAGGCCTGCGTGTGATCAGCATTCGGTACAATCCAGAGTTGCTTCGGTCCCGCAGCGGCGTCAAAAATGCGCCACGCGTGGCGGCACGGCACCGTCCGATCGGCTTCACCGCAGATCAGCAGAATTGGGAATGCGCGCACAGCGACAGCGGCCTCCGGAGAAACTTCCTCTGCGCGGAAATCGCCGTCGCGTTCGACCGCGCGAAGCGCGAAAAACACAGCGGGACGAAACAGCGTCTCTCCCAACCACGGGCTCCAGTGCAATCCCGCATAGTCGTACGCCACTTCCCGGAGATTGCTAAATGGAGACTCCGCCACAACGCCGTCAATTCGGGCGTCGACGCTAGCGGCTTGCAGCGCGATCGCCGCTCCCATCGATTCACCCAGTAAGAAGATGTGGCGCGGATGCTCGCGAACTTCGAGAGCGTCAAGGATTACACGGACATCGTAGCGTTCTTTCCATCCATAGGTCGCAAGTCCACCGTCGCTTTCGCCTTGAGCCCGGGAGTCCATCAGCGTCACACCGTAACCCGCGCGAAGCAAGAAAGTCGCGTAGCTGATCATCCCGCCGCGATTGTCGGAGATGCCGTGAAACAGCAGCACCCAGTCGCCGCTTGACGTGGAAGGCCGCCCAATCCAACCGCGCAGCACTGCGCCGTCGGACGCACGCACCCAAAAATCTTCGCGCGTCGCGCCAACACTACGGAATGCGTAATCGGCTTCGGAAATCGATTGCGGCGAAAGTGGCCGGCGCGCGGGCCGCAATATCCAAGGCCCTTCCTGGTATCCGACCACGGCCGAAAGAGCAGACGCAAGCATCGCCAGCACGCCGAAGACGATCAACGCGATGCGCAAGCGACGCATCGACAGTCCCTCCTAATTTAAGATACGCAAAACTTACCCACCGTGTTCCAGTCAGTACCTTCCCGGGCTTTTTCACTTGTGCACCGCGCGAATTACGCTAGGATTGCGTTTAGTTATGGACGCGCCATCCTTTCGCGAATCGGCAACGAACGCCATCGGCTATTGGGAACGCCGCCGGTTGGTTTACAACGCCGTGCTCGCGGCGATCGTTCTGGCCTACTTCGCAATTTCTTATCCGGCTTCCAAGTCGGTGCTGACGATCAATCACGCCCTTGTGTTCTTCATGATGGCGGTGCTGGCCAACGTCGCCTACTGCGCCGTATATTTGATCGATATCTTTGCGCAGTTGACCGCTTACCGCGAACCGTGGCGGAAGTATCGCTGGGTTGTATTCCTCATTGGCATGTTGTTCGCCGGAATCATCACGCGCTTTTTTTCAATGGGCCTTTTCCAACTCGATTGAGCGCATCGAAATTCAGGAGACAAGTCGCGGGGAACAAATCGACGCTCTTCGCTGCTGTACTCACTTTCGCCCTCGCTCTCACCGCCAGCGCGATCGCGCAGCAAGCCGTCCCCGAGTGGACCGAACCGTTTCCGCCGTTTCCAATAAATACGTGATCGAGAAAAAACGAGAGTTCCACGCCGAGCTGGCGAAACAACAAGCTGCGGCAAGATAGTTCGGCGTCGGGTCAGTGCGCCGCAGAAGAACCGGTGGTATCGCGAATCAGGATGATATCCGAAATCGTGTGACCACGAAGCACGGCGACGCAGCTTCCGCTGGGCGACCAATTGAAATCCAATATGTCGTCGGTGGTGAAGTGAGTTAGCGCATGCGGCGCCGATCCGTCGATTGGCTGGAGCCAAATGTTGCCAACGTCGTTGTCGCGCGCTACGTATGCGATGTTTCTCCCGTCGGATGCGAACGCGATCTGTCCGGCGATGTGCGTATCCGCCGGAAAAAGCTTGGGCGGATCGGACGGCGCATCCGCTCGCAACAACGCGAATTTCTCGACGGACGATTGCAGTGACGGCACCACGATACTCACGACCGACGCGATCAGGCTTCCGTCCGGCGAAATCGCGACTTTCGGTGAAATCACCAGAAACTGCTGCGTCGCGAATCCGGGCACAGCCTCCGGAGTACCGCCGTCAAATGCAATGCGCGTCGACCTGCTGTGCTGGAAATCGAAATAGTAGACCCATTTTCCGTCTGGCGAGCATTCCGGAAAGCTCGCGAGAGCTCCGTTGGTGATGCGTTGCGGACTCGACCCGTCCTCGTTGACCCGCCAAAGATCAGCCGAACGCTGGCCGCCGCGGAAACCCCAGGATACTAAGACGGCGTTTTGGACCGGGCAGGCGTTCGCGTCGATAATCGGAGCGCCGCCAGCATCCAAAAGCGCGGTTTGATCGCCGCCGCTAGCCGGCATTTTCATCAAACCGGTCGGGCTGGCCAAGAACAGCGCATCGTTGCCAAGCCATCCAATCGAATTGTAAAACGTTTGCTGCAGCGGCGTATCGACGGCGGTCATTGCGCCACCAAGCCCCGAAAGAACACTCACTTGCATGTTGTTGCGCGACTGGACTGCGGCGATCGTTTGCCCATCTCCGGAAACGCTCAGGCCGGCGTAGTTGTTGGTGTCATTGGTGATCGGTCGAACTGTCGCACCCGGAAACGATATGGCCGCGATCTGCGCGTGCGTAAAGTTCGAGCTTAACGACGAATACGTCACCAAAAGAACGCCCTCGCCCGGTCGCCAAACCATGTCGCTGAATTGTTCGTCGCCGGAGGAGAAGATGACTTTGTCAATGCCAGTTGATATGTCCAGCGAGTGAATCTCGTCGAGCGTCGCGCCTCCGAGAATGCCGTACGTGAGCGACTTCGTACCGGGCTGCCAAGCCATGGCGTTCGGCGGAGGAAACGGCGCGATGCGCACGATGTTTTCATTCGATCCATCGAGATTGGCGGTCAGCAAACGGAATTTCCCCACCTCAGGATCGTTGTCGCGTGCGTACGCGACTATCTTGCCGTCGCTCGAAAAAGTTGGTCCCAAATCCACGTCGGTCGCCACGCGCTGCGGCGTCCCGCCCAGAACCGGAGTACGGAAAAGATTGTAGAACGTGGCGGCTTTATTTTGTGACTGGCGGTAATAGAGATAATTTCCGTCAGGGGAAAAAGTGGGATCGGCCACGCGAGAGTCGATGGGACCAACAACCGCGACATCGCTGTTGGTGGGAATATTGCGAAGTCTCAGGCTTGTGCTGCCTTTTTCCACCACGACGCTCGCGACGTACTTACCATCCGGGGAAATCGCTACGGTCTGTTCATTCCCATTTTGTGTGAGTTGTGAGATGGAAAAAGTTCCGAATGGCGCCGGGCCGGCGCCGCGATGCAGCCACGAATACACCCCATAGGCCGCGACAACCAGCAGCACGAGCGCGGCAATCGCCACAATCGTGCTGCCTAGCTTATGCTGGCGCACCACGGCGGTGACGCTGCTGCTGCCCGCGTCGGAATTCACGGCGACGGTGGACGCGACCGTGCCGGCCGGCGGCGTGGCGCCGGCGCCCGTTGCGGGTTGTGCCGCGGTCGCAGCTGAAATCGAATGACGCCCGGAATCGGAATCGCGCTGAAGCCGCTGCAGATCGGCCTTCATGTCCGCGGCATGCTGATATCGAAGGGTGCGATCCTTTTCGAGCGCCTTGTCGATCACGCGCTCGAGTTCCGCCGGAATCGCTGGATTCAACCGCACCGGGGCGACCGGCGCCTGATGCAAAATCGCGTCGAAGATCGCGGCCGACGTGCTGCCGGAAAAAGCCGGGCACCCCGTAGCCATTTCGTAGAGCACCACGCCGAACGAGAAAAGATCCGTGCGCGCATCAAGCTCCTTGCCGAGCGTCTGCTCGGGAGACATGTAGGCCACGGTGCCCAGCGCGACGCCGGGGCTGGTCAAATTGAAATTATCCTGAGTTTCTCCAGCGCCGGCGTCGGTTGTTTGCCCCATCGCGTGCGGCAATACTTTTGCCAATCCGAAATCCAGCAGCTTCGCCTGGCCCCGGTCGGTGATGAAGATGTTCCCCGGCTTGATATCGCGGTGGATGATGCCCTGCTGGTGCGCGGCCTCCAGAGCGTCGGCAATCTGCGCGGCCAGCGCCAATAAATCCTCGAAAGCTATCGGACCTTGAGAGATGGCGCGCGTAAGCGTCTGGCCGCGCAACAGCTCCATGGCGATGAATGGGTGCCCGTTCTGTTTATCGATGTCGTAGATCGTGCAGATGTTCGGATGATTCAGCGCCGAAGCCGCCTGCGCTTCGCGCTCGAAACGTTCCAGCGTTTGCGCGGTGCGCGCCACGTCGTCGGGCAGAAACTTCAGCGCCACTTGCCGGCGTAGTTTGGTGTCTTCCGCCTTGTACACCACGCCCATCCCGCCGCCACCCAGGCGCTCCAGGATGCGGTAGTGAGTAACGACAGTTCCCGCGGGATAAAGTTCTTCAGCCATCGGCGTGCATCTTACCAGCGCAGAGATTCAAGTCAACGGCGGCCGCGCGGCGAAGCAATGCAACAACGCGTGCTTTCCCGTTCTATATTTCACCGCTTGCCGGGATTGCGCGCGTGATGTCCCTAACAGGGGTCGTCTGGATCTTCGCAGGGATCGTGCCACACGCCGCCGGCCAGAATACTGTCGGCTTCGGACGGACCCCAGGTGTTTGGCTCATACTCGTGGACGGGCGTGGCGTCGCCCAGCACCGGCTCGACGACGGTCCACGCGGATTCCACGCTGTCTTCGCGAACGAAAAGCGATTGGTCGCCGCGAATCGCGTCACCCAGCAAGCGCTCGTACGGCAGCATCTGGTCGCCCAAGGTTTGATGGACGACGAGCTCGACCTGCTTGCCAACCATCGCCTCGCCGGGCAGCTTGGAGCGCGCTCCAATCGAGATCGAGACATTCGGACTCAGGCGGAAGCGGACGTAATTGCGCTCGCTTTCGGGGATGGTGTCGAAAACACGTTGCGGCGGGCGCTTGAATTGCACGTACACTTCGGTCGCGGTGATCGGCAGACGTTTGCCGGTGCGAATGTAGAATGGGACGCCCGCCCATCGCCACGTGTCGATATAAAGCTTCAGCGCCGCAAACGTTTCGACCCGGGAATCCGGCGCGACGTTCGCCTCGTCGCGGTAACCGCGGAATTGTCCGCGTACCACGTCTCCGGGCACCAGAGGCCGCATCGCGCGAAACGCCCGCTGCTTTTCATTGCGCTGCGCATCCAGATCGCGCGCCACAGGAGCCTGCATCGTGAGTAGCGCGACCACTTCCAGTAGATGGTTTTGCACGACGTCGCGGATCGCGCCCACTTCTTCGTAGAGCGCGCCGCGGCCTTCCACTCCCTTGGTCTCCGCCATGGTCACTTGCACGCTATCGATGTTGTCGCGATTCCAAATCGGCTCGAGAAACGAATTGGCAAACCGAAAATAAAGCAGATTCTGAACCGGCTCTTTGCCGAGGTAATGATCAATCCGGAAAATCGCCGGTTCGGGAAAATACTCACTCAGCGTCTGGCTCAGGCGCTGCGCGGAGGCAAGGTCGCGGCCGAACGGTTTTTCAACCACAACGCGGCCGCCTTTATCGCATTCCGCGCCCGCAAGGCCCTTTGCGACCGTCGCAAATAACGCCGGCGGGATCGCAAGATAAAACAAAGGCCGGCAGGCTCCGCCCAGCGCCGTCTTCAGATTCGCAAAGGTTTGCGGGGACGCGTAATCGCCGCTGACGTATTGCAGCCGCGCCGCTAGTGTTGCAAACGCTTTCTCATCGACGCCGCCGTGCTTCTCCAGGCTCTCTCGGGCGCGCGCCTTGAACTGATCGAGCGTCCACGGCGGCAACGCCACGCCGATAATCGGCATGTTGAATTGGCGATGCTGAATCAGCGCCTGAAGCGCGGGAAAAATCTGCTGGTAGGCCAGGTCACCCGTGGCTCCGAAGAAAACAAACGCATCTGAATCGAGATTTGCCATGGTCCCCCGTCGATCGCCGCGCGGATGTAACTGCTGGAATGCCGCCGCTCTCATGATGCCGTACTCGTTTGTGCTGAGCAAGCCGAGCCCGCGATGGGCCCTGACGGTTAGATGGCGCAGATTCTCAAAGGAAGCGGACCAGCAGCACAGCTCATTGAGGTCTGATTTGGCGGATTTTGAGCAGGGGAAACGGTGTGAACCAAAGCTAGAGCAGAGTGTGCGGCGCGCAGATGGGCGCCGCGATTTCCGGCGCGAACGGCCTAATTCGTTGAACCTGCCATGGCCGCATCCGATTCGGGGATCCATTTCGCGAGGCGGGATTTTTGCTCGGCGCTGACGTGTTTGAACGCCAGGCCCATTCCCATCCCTTCGTGTCGCGTACTCACGAACGCTTCGGCCTCGAAACTCGCGTTGCCATGCTCGATCTTCAACAGCAGCGGGGTGCCCAGAGGAAACGGATTCAGCGTGTTGATGTAGCAGCCACCCAGACTCACGTCCGAGGTGGACGCCCGCAACCGCATTCCGGTCGGTGTGTCAACCACCTCTGCCGCTGCCATCAACGAGTGGCGCGGATGGGCGCGCCGGTCGCCGTCTCTGCGAACCTCTACCTGGGAGGGCTCGGAAAACAGCTCGGCTGGCCGTAGGGTGCCTCGTCTCCAGAAGACGACGGCGATACCGAAGCCGTCACCCTCCGGCTCCACCCGAACTACTTGGGCTGGATCATCCTCCTGCCCACTGCCGAGACCTGGGTCGTACGGAAAAATGACCCGCAACTGCATTCCCTGCCGGTAGCGACTGAGCGTAGTGTGGAAATAGAAGGCTTTGCGCGAGGCATCCAGAGTGGTCCCAATTTCCTCAAAATAGCCGTCGTCGAACTCCCCGGGCCGAACGCGGGCCCGCATGCGAACCCTTGCTCTGCGAATCTGTCGGCGCTCCTCGAAGCTTGGCCTCAGCGCAGTTGGCACCGTTGCTCCCGGCTCCATTGGCAGTCCGTCTGTTGAGAGCATTCCCATGAAGCAAGCATAGAAAACAGAACGGGACGCCGCTATGGGGCAAAGGTACTCAATAAGCGGGAACGCAGTACCGGTACCGCATTCGATGGAGACTTGCTGCAACTTAAGTGTCGCAATATCTGTAACTTAGATGATGCTTTCCGGCGCGCGAAGGGGTTAATTAACTGGGGACGGAAGCTGCACAGTGGAGGTCGGCAGAGCCTCAGCAGACCGTGCGGTCGCGTGCGTGCCCGGGTCGGCCGCTGCGCAACTGCCGGGAATCGTCAATATCTGGCCGGACAAGATCAAATTGGCGTTCCGAAGCTCCGGATTTGCTCGCGCGATGCAGCCCCACGCTCCGCCGTCGCCGAAATGCGCCTGGCTCAACTTCCAAAGCGAATCGCCGGCCTGAACGCGCACCTGTTCGCCCGATCCGGAATCGGGCCCGTCGTCTGGCAAAGGGAGGCGCACCCACGCTCCGATCTGAAGGCGAGTGGGGACAGGCAGTTGCGGATTGTCTGCGGCCAGCACCGTCCATTTCCTGCCGTGGCCGAGGTATTTTCGCGCGAGATTCCACAGTGTGTCTCCACGCTGAACCTTTACGCGCGCAGTTCCGCCTTTGGCGGCTCGATCCTCTTCCCGGCTGATCGCGTTGGGCGCGGGTTGGACCTGGGGCGGACCTTCTGTCGCTGGCACGAGCGGCGGCGAAGGCCGCGCCGGAGGACTCGTAAACGTCGGATATGCCAGCGGCGGCGCTGCCGGCAGAGAGTATTGCTCCGCGGACTGCGGCGCCTGCTGCTCTTGCTGCCGCGCCGCCTTTTGCGCGCGGTAATAACGAGCGATATCGCCCAGCGGCATCGAGTTCAGGTTCGGCGGGGCACTCACGAACGTCATACTGCTCGAGTTGCTCTCGTTGCTCGCCGCTGCGGCGTTTGTGGCCGGCGCGGCGGGAAGATTTGCCGGCGCGGGATGTTGCTTCGCGGATTGCGTCGCCTGCTGCTGCCGCGCCGCCTTTTGCGCGCGGTAGTAACGAGCGATATCGCCCAGCGGCATCGAATTCAAGTTCGCCGGGGGACTCACGAAGGTCACGCTGATCGAGTCGCTCTCGTTGCTCGTCGCTGCGGCGTTTGTTGCCTGTGCGGCGGGCGGAGTTGCCGGCGCGGGATGTTGCGCCGCAGACTGCGGCGCCTGTTGCTGCCGCGCCGCTTTTTGTGCGCGGTAGTAGCGCGCGATATCGCCGAGCGGCGGCGAATTTGTATTCGACGCATTGCTCACGTAGCTCACGTTGCTCGCCGGCGCGGGAGTTGTGGTCTGCGCCGCCGCCGAAGCTGGCGCGATTGGCACGGGCGCCGCAGGCGGCGCGGCCGACGCTGGCGCCGTCACTTGTTGCGTCGGCGCTTCGACGCGCTGCTTATCCTCTGGCACCAAAATTTGCGGCCGCGTAAGGTCGTCGTTGTCATAGATGTGAGTAGGCTGCTGCGCTTGCTGCTGGCTTGCCTTGCGCGCGCGTTCTTGCCGCGCGATATCGCCCAGACTTTGGCCATGGGCCGGCGCGGCTAGGCAGAGGACGGCGAGGCATAGCAACCACGCGCATCGCGGTCGCTGATCGATCACCCGGGATTGCTTCCTCGCAGAACCCACTTATTGAACCGCCTTGAGTGCAATGGTAGCCGAATCAGGCTTTTACGTCGGATTGAACTTGCGCGGCGAGTTCGATTTAGTAACGGTGAAAAAGGGGCCCGTGCTCGCCAGAAAGACCCCTCTTACTCAGCGTTCAGCAGATCAAAAGTCTTGGAGATCCCTGGTTGGCAGCGCGACGCGCACTGCGTTGAGCACGGCGATCACATCGATCACTTCCTGCGCGATGGCGCCGCCGATCGGCGGAAGAAATCCAGCCGCCGCTATGCCCATTCCCACTATGCTCGCGGCCATGCCTCCCAGCGCGCTTTGCAGGGCGATGCGCCTCATGCGCCGGCCAATGTGCATCAGTTCGTCGATTTTCCCCAGCGCCGCTTCCAACACCACAGCATCGGCAGCTTCCGCCGCAATGTCGCTAGCCGAACCAAACGCGACGCCAACCGTCGCCGCCAGCAGCGCGGGAGCGTCGTTGATGCCGTCGCCCACAAACAGCGTTCGTGCCTTGGCGGTTTCCTCTTTGACTATCGCCACTTTTTCTTCCGGGCTTTTCCCGGCGTGAACTTCGGTGATTCCAACGGAATCCGCGAGATACCGCACTTCGGAATCGCGATCGCCCGAGACCAGCATCACCTTGCGCACGCCGTGCTTCGGCGCCAAATGTTGGATGAAGGAGCGGCCTTCCTTTCGCGGCTCATCGTGAAACGTCAATGCCGCCGCGTACCGGTCATCCACAAAAACCAGGCACTCGAGACCCGTCGTAATCGGCGGCAATGGAAGATTGGCGTCGTTCACCTTCTTTCGGCCCGTGATCCGCACGGTATGCCCTTCGATCGTTCCCAGCAGGCCCTCTCCGGGGCGTTCGCTGATTTGCGCCGCGGATACCACCGGCACATGCTCCGCATCCGCCGCGCCGACGATCGCGCCTGCCAGCGGATGCTTGGAATATTGCTCCAAACTGCCTACGAGGCTCAGGACATTGGCGCGCTCGAAGCCTTCCGCACAATTCACGGCGGTCAATGTCGGCCGGCCATACGTCAAAGTGCCGGTCTTATCGAAAATCAGCGTCTGGCAGGTGCCAATTTGCTCCAAAACGGCGGGATTTTTGATGATTATGGCTCGCCTTGCTGAGAGCGAAATCGCGCCAATTACAGCGGTCGGGATCGCCAGGAGCAGCGGGCAAGGAGTCGCAATCACCACGACCGCAAGAAACCGCTGCGCATCGCCGCTCGCGAAACCCGCCACGGCTGCCACCGTCAGCGCGATCGGCGTGTACCATGCGCCAAGCTGATCGCCCAGACGCCGCAGCCGCGGCCGCTGCTGCCCCGTCGCGTGCATCACCTGCATGATGCGGGCATAGCGCGAATCCACCGCCAGTTTTTCGGCCCGGATCACAATAGCGCTCTGCCCATTAATGGCGCCGGAAATCACTTGCGAACCCGGCGTCTTCGAGATCTCGTACGGCTCGCCGGTCAAGTAGGCTTCGTCCATCACGCCTTGACCTTCGATCACCACGCCATCAACGGGGCACGTCTCATGAGGGAAAACGACGAGGACATCGCCGATGCGAATCTCGTTCAGGCCGATATCTCGCAGAGCCGCTCCCGCGCGGAGATGCGCGTTGCCCGGCATGCGCCGCGCCATGGCGTCGAGCACCGACGACGCCCGTGCAGTCGCACTGGATTCCAGCGCCGCTCCACCGGACAGCATCAGTACGACAATGGCGGCAACCAAGAATTGACCCAGCACACACGCTGTCACGATCGAAATGCCGGCCAGCAAATCCGAGCCGAATTCTCGCCGGTACAATTTTTTGCCCAGCTCCCCGACGAGCAGCACTCCGCCGATCGCCAGAGTCGCGTAGAGCGGAGCAAGCGCCGCCTGGCGCGGCACCGCCGTGACGTATCGCAAATACAGATGGACCGCGATTGCCAGAAGCGTGAAACCCGCGATGTAGGTTTCCTTGGTTAGGCGCGCGAAACGCTTAGGTGCATCCGGCATTAGTTTCCATTCTAGCCGAGATTCGCACGCCTGCGCGGGTGCCGCGATGAATCGTGCGCGTGCGCGTCAATTCCGCGGGCGCGCGGACCGAAGCAAAACGCCGCCGCATTGTGCGGCACCCGCGCGAGGAGTACATTTCAATTGCAATGTACTGACAGAACGGGACACCGATCGCGTCGTTGGATTTAAGCGACCCCTCCTGCCCTCGTCCAGCCAATCATCAGATTTTTCAAGGAGTCTTCGATGAAACGCACGACCTCGTTGTTGCGACTCGTGTTGATCACACTCTGCTTTTCGCTCGTCTCTGTGGCGCAAGATTCCAAGACCATTCAGCTTCCGCCCGCGCAAACCAGCGGCGGCCGGCCGCTGATGCAGGCGCTGAGCGATCGCAAATCGACGCGTGAATTCGGTTCAGCCGCGCTGTCGCCGCAGACGCTCTCAAACTTGCTGTGGGCGGCATATGGCATCAATCGCTCCGATGGTCACCGCACAGCGCCTTCGGCCATGAATTGGCAGGAAGTCACAATCTACATCGCCATGCCCGAAGGCGTATACAGCTACGATGCCAAGGCCAATATGCTGATCCCGGTGTTGCCTGGCGATTTCCGCGCGGCTACGGGCACGCAAGCGTACGTGAAGGACGCGGCTATAAATTTGGTGTACGTCGCGGACGTCTCCAAATCCGGCGCGTCCGCATCCTCGGACGCCGAACTGTATAACTACGCTGACGTGGGGTTCATCGCGCAAAATGTGTATCTGTACTGCGCGTCCGAAGGACTCGTCACGGTAGTCCGCGGCAGCGTCGATAAGCCCACGCTGGCCAAAACATTGAAGCTGCAGCCAGACCAGAAAATCATCCTGGCGCAATCGGTGGGCTACCCGAAGAAATAAGCGGCGGGAAGAATTACATGTGAGTGCTGGCCGCCACGACAGCTTGGCCCAGGCTTAAGCCGCCATCGCCCGCGGGAACTTCGGAGTGCGAATAAACGTCGAAGCCTGATGCCGCAAGCCGCCGCGTCAGTTGTTCGAGCAGAAACGCATTCTGAAAGCTTCCGCCGCTCAGGCACACGCGGTTGAGAGCCGATTGATCTCGAACAAGCTCCGCAGCGCGCGCGAACGCCTCTACAATTCCATTGTGAAATCGCCGGCTGATCACCGGCACAGGCACGCTCGCTTCCAGATCGCGCACGATGGCTTCAAACATCGGGCGCGTTCCGATTTCCCAGCACGCGTCGATCGGCGCAACCGCAGCGGCGTCGCCCGATAGTTCGGCGCGCCGAAATTCCACGGGATACACCAGTGCGTCGCTGCAATCGCCCATCGCCGCTTCAAGCTCAATCGCGGCTTGCCCTTCGTAATTCACGCTGCGGCGCACACCGATCAGCGCAGCCACAGCGTCGAACAGCCGCCCGCAACTCGAAGTCAGCGGCGAATTTATTTTCTCCTTCATCATTTTCACAAGTGTGTTCGCCTTCCGCCGATCGAGCCATCGCTTAAACTCGATTGGCGCGTCGGCGAAGTTCTCGCCGAAATGTGAAGCCAGGTAGCTCGTCGTCATCCTCCATGGCTCCCGAATCGCCGCCGCGCCGCCCGGCATTGGCACATAGGCCAGATGCGCGGCGCGCGTAAAGCCAGTGTAATCAGCAACTAACACTTCCCCGCCCCACACGCAGCCATCCGTTCCGTAGCCCGTGCCATCGAGCGCGATTCCGATCACCCGCCCATCCAGATGATTTTCCGCCATGCAGCTTGCGATGTGCGCGTGGTGGTGCTGCACTCCGATCGCGGGCACGCCGGTCTGCGCGAGCGCCCAGCGCGTCGAAAAATAATCGGGATGAAGATCGTACCCCAGCAGCGGCGGCCGGATTTCCAGAATGCTTTGCATGTGTTCGATGGTTTCGCGAAAAAAACCGAACGCTTCGGCGTTTTCCAGATCGCCGATGTGTTGGCTCAGAAAGGCTTGCCGGCCCTTCAGAATGCACACCGTGTTTTTTAATTCGCCGCCGACGGCGCGCACCTCCGGAAATTCGCGATGCAGAAATACCGGCGCCGGAACGTATCCGCGCGAGCGCCGAATCTGACGCACTCGTCCGCCGATGCGCCGCACGACCGAATCGTCCGAGCGAATCAGAATCTCGCGATTGTGAACGAGGAAAGCGTCCGCCAGTTGGCCCAGGCGCGCGATCGCTTCGTCGTTGGCAATGGCGATGGGCTCTTCGCTCAGGTTGCCGCTGGTCATCACCAGCGCACGCAACAGCGACTTGCGCAGCAGCACGTGATGCAGCGGCGTGTACGGAAGAAAAATCCCAAGCGTGGATTGAAACGGCGCGACGCAATCCACGATCCCGGCCGAAGCCTTGCGCGGCGCAAGCACGATCGGCCGGCGCGGCCCGGACAGAAGCGCTCGATCCTCATCCGTGAGTTCGCACAATTCGCTCGCGGCGGCGAGATCGGCAACCATCACGGCAAACGGCTTTTCGACGCGGCGCTTGCGCGCGCGCAGCAGTTCGACAGCTGCCGCGTTCGCAGCGTCCGCGGCAAGATGAAAACCACCGAGTCCCTTGATCGCAACGATCGATCCGCCGCGCAGAAGTTCGACCGCCGCGGCGATGGGATCGCTGGAACCAATCGCCTGCCCGCTGCGATCCGACAATTCCACGCGCGGGCCACACTCCGGGCACGCATTCGGCTGCGCGTGAAATCGCCGATCGCGCGGATCCTCATACTCGGCGCGGCAGCGCGCGCAGATCGGAAAAACGGACATGGAAGTTTGCGGGCGATCGTACGGCAAGCCGCGAATAATCGTGAATCGCGGACCGCAATTGGTGCAGTTGATGAACGGATACAGATAGCGGCGATCGGCGGGATCGAAAAGCTCGCGCAAGCAATCGCCGCACGTGGCGATATCCGGCAAAATCAGCGTGCGCACCGACTCAGATTTTTCGCTGGGAAGAATCGTGAAGCCGGCGCCGCCGCCGCACGCGATCTCCGCGACCTGCAGATCCGTGATCAGCGCCAGCGGCGGCGCGTTAGCAGGCAGCGCGCGCACAAATTCTGCCACAGCCGCGTCCGGGCCCTGAATTTCGATCACGACCCCGGCCGCATTGTTGGCGATGTGCCCGCTCAGGCGATGCTCGCCCGCAAGGCGATACACATACGGCCGGAAGCCGACGCCTTGCACGATCCCCGAAACGTGGATTCGCTTGCGGACTTCCATGTGCCGGGCTATTTCGCCGCGAGCGCTTCTCGATGCGACCGCAAGCGGCTCTCAATCCATTGCTGCCATTGCGGCAATCCCTCGCCGGTGAGCGAGGATAGTTCGATGATCTCGATTCCCGGATGCACGCGGCGTGCAAACTCGCGCGCCTTCTCGAGTTTGAACGGCACGTACGGCAGCAGATCAATCTTATTCAGCACCAGCAGTTCGGAGCGGAAAAACATCGAAGGATATTTCAGCGGCTTGTCTTCGCCTTCCGTGACGCTCAACACCACGATCTTGGCCGCTTCGCCGAGATCGTAGCTCGACGGGCAAACCAGATTGCCAACGTTTTCCACGAGCAGCAGATCGAAATCCTCGAGCCGCCAATCGGCGATTGCATTCTCGATCATGCGCGCTTCCAGATGGCACGTGCCGCCCGTCGTGATTTGCTTCACCGGAAATCCGAAGCGCGCCAGGCGCACCGCGTCGTTATCGGTTTGAATGTCGCCGGTCAGCACGGCCACGCGAATCGAAGGCGCAAACGCCTCAAGCGTGCGCTCCAGCAAACTCGTCTTCCCCGCGCCCGGCGAACTAACCAAATTCAGGCACAATATTTTGTGCTCGGCGAACCGCTCGCGAAGTTCTCCCGCGATGCGATCGTTTTCCTTCAGCACCTTTTGCACCAGAGGCACGCGATTCATGACTCCTCCACTTCCACAAAAGCCAGCTCCAGTTCGTCTCCGCTGACGAACTCCGTCGCAGTATCTCCGCACGCCGGGCACGCCGATTCGTAATTCACCACAACGAATTCCTTGCCGCAGCGCGCACATTTGTTGTGCTGCGGACGCCGCTCGATTTCAAAGCTGGCAGAAGCAAGATCGGTGTCCTTCACCAGCGCTTCAAAACAACACGTCAGCGCATCCGCATCCACACCGGATAGATCGCCCAGCCGAACTCCGACTCGCGACACGCGCGCGCCCGGCCGGCGGCCCGCTTCGGTGTTCACGGCGTCCAACACCAGCATCGCGATGGAAAGTTCGTGCACGGCGTCAGCAAATGCGCGGCAGTTGATCGCCCGCGATCATGTCCACGATGCGGGTGGTGCCCAGCGGCGTGCGCATCGTCACCAAGCCAGGTTCGTCGCCAATCACGGTGCCTATCATTTGCGCGCCGCGCCCGCGCGGATGCTGCCGCATCGCGTGCAACACAACGTCCGCGGCGTCGGGCGCGACGATCGCGACCAGTTTCCCTTCGTTCGCGACGTACAACGGATCGAGCCCCAGCACTTCGCACGCGCCGCGCACTTCTTCGCGAATCGGAATCGCGGATTCGTCGAGCATCATTCCCACGCGAGAACTCGCGGCGATCTCGTTCAGCGCGCTCGAAAGTCCGCCGCGCGTGGGATCGCGCATGCAGCGAATTTCTCCGCGCGTTTCAAGCATTGCCGCCACCAACGTGTGTAGCGCGGCGCTATCGCTTTCCACCGGGCTCTCGAATTCCAGCCCTTCGCGCTGCGCCAGAATCGCGATGCCGTGCTCTCCAATCGAGCCGCTCAGCAGAATGCGATCGCCCGGCAGCGCCTGGTTGGCGGAAAGCCGCACGCCGTCAGGTACGACGCCGATGCCGGACGTCGTAATGAACATCGCGTCGCAGCACCCCTTCTCGACAACTTTGGTATCTCCGGTGACGATTTCGACGCCGGCTTCCGCCGCCGCCACGCGCAACGATTCCACAACGCGCGCCAGCGTCTCCAGCGGCAGCCCCTCTTCCAGAATGAACGCCGCGCTCAGCACCAGCGGTTTGGCCCCGCCCATCGCTAGATCGTTCACCGTGCCATGCACGGCAAGCGACCCAATATTCCCGCCCGGGAAAAACAGCGGCTTCACCACAAACGAATCCGTGGAAAAAGCCAATCGCGAAAGATTCACTCGGAAAATAGCCTGATCGTCCAGCCGCGAAAGCGTGGGATTGCCCAGTGCCGGCAAAAATATTTTGTGCAGCAGATCGGCGCTCAGCTTCCCGCCGCTGCCGTGCCCCAGCACCACGCGATCGCCCACCGGAGCGGGCACCGGGCAACTGAATGCAGCGATCGTTTTGGATTCGTTCGGCATCGGCGCAGCCTTTACACCAGAACTTTATGTCTGCGATAGCGATAGTACGCGGCGCACGCGCCTTCGGAGGAAACCATCGGCGCGCCCAGCGGATTTTCAGGCGTGCAGCGCGCCGCAAACGCAGGGCAGTCCGTGGGCTTCTTCAATCCCTTCAGCACCTGCGTACTAATGCACTCTGGCGATTCCTGGACGTGGAATTCAGCCATGCCAAAAACTTTTTCCGCATCGTGCGCCGCAAATTCCGCGCGAATGTGCAGTCCGCTGCGCGGAATCTCGCCGATGCCGCGCCATTTTTGGTCCGCGACTTCGAAAATGCGCTCGATGATTTCCTGCGCGTGAAGATTCCCGGGCCGCGAAACCGCGCGCACGTATTGATTCTCCAATTTCGCTTCGCCGGCCTCGAGCTGTTTCACAAGCATCAGAATCGCTTCGAGCAAATCCACAGGCTCGAATCCGCCGACGACGATCGGCACGCGAAAATCCCGCACCAAATCTTCGTACTGCCGGTAGCCCATCACCGCGCAAACGTGCCCGGGCGCGATGAATCCCTGCACGCGATTGTCCGGCGCCTGCAGCAATAGTTCGATGGCCGGCGGCACCAGCACATGCGACGCCAGCACGAAAAAATTCGCCAGCCCATCGCGATGCGCTTGCCAAACCGCCATCGCGTTGGCCGGGGCCGTGGTTTCAAATCCGATGGCGATGAAGACGACCTTGCGCGCCGGATTCGCCCGCGCGATTTTTAGCGCTTCCAGCGGCGAATAAACTACGCGCACATCCGCGCCGCGAGCCTTCGCATTCAGCAGATCGGATCCCGAGCCGGAGCCCGGCACGCGCAGCATGTCGCCGTAAGATACCAACGTAACGTCCGGCCGCGCCGCAAGCTGCAGCGCGCGATCGATCGTCTCCAGCGGAGTGACGCACACCGGACACCCCGGCCCGTGCACAAGTTCCACTTCGGTGGGCAGCAGTTCGTCCAGGCCGTAACGCATGATCGTATGCGTCTGCCCGCCGCAAATTTCCATCAGCACCCAGCGCCGCGTGGCGCGCTCGCGAATCTCTGCGGCCAGCGCGTGTGCGATGCGCGCGTCGCGGTATTCGTCGAGATACTTCAAGCCGCGCCTCCCGGCGTGCCGTCATCCGGCGGCGGCAGTTCGGCTTCCAGCAGCCCCATGGCCTCAAGCGCTTCGAAGGTTCGCTCCGCCTCTTCGCGATCCACGCGGCTGATCGCGAAACCCACGTGCACCACGACGTAATCTCCCGCCTGCGCCTCTGGCACAAAATCCAGGCACACTGTGCGCACGGTCCCGCCAAATTCCACGCGCCCCGAGCGCGATCCGTTATCTTCGGTTGTGTCTAGGACCTTACCGGGAATTGCCAGGCACATAACGCTCTCCAGGGCCCCGTGGCGCTTTCAATTGAAGCCTATACCTGCATTGGTGAATGCACAAGTTAACCGCCACAAACGCATCAGAACCAATTATGCCCGATTTACGCGGGAATATCGTCGGCACCCGTCACATTGAATTGTGACTGCAATCACAACATTCGCCGAGACCGTGTGCTATCGTGAGAACGGTAGAACGGCTCGGACAAGTGTAGTGAGGCGATGAGCGTCCGGACCGAGAGCCGCGCAGCGCCTCCCTGGCCCGCGCGGGAGGAGAGCGTGGCAACCTACACAGCAAACCCGCCCCTGCCATCCGACGACAAACGATGGCGGATCGTTAACGGCACGATGCGTCGCCACGGTTTTTCGCGCGACGCCCTAATCGAGACCCTGCACACCGTACAGCAATCGTTCGGTTACCTCGACGAAGAATCGCTCAAGTTTGTTGCCGAATCGCTGCGCGTCCCGCTCAGCCGCGCCTTCGGCGTGGCCACCTTCTATCATTTCTTCAGCCTGAAACCTCCCGGCGAGCACACATGCTTGATTTGCACCGGCACTGCTTGCTACATCAAAGGCGCCGGGCAATTGGTGGCGCGCGCTGAGAAATTCCTCAAGGTGAAATCCGGTGAAACCACGCCGGACGGCAAAGTCTCTTTGCTCACGGCTCGCTGCCTCGGGTCGTGCAGCCTGGCGCCGGTCGCCGTGATGGATGGCGAGCTGGCTGCCAATGCCAGCGGAGAAGATATGCAAGCACAACTGCAGGTATGGGTGCCGGCATGAACCTCGAAGAACTGCAACAGATCGCGGACGAAGCCAAGCTGGCACGCGAAGCCGCACAGCGCGAAATTCACGTCTGCGTGGCCGCCGGCTGCCTTTCGCTGCACAGCGACAGGCTGAAAGAAGCGCTGGACAAGGAAGTGGCCGCCACGGGTTCCACGTGCAAAGTGAAAGGCACGGGCTGCATGGGATTGTGTTCCGCTGGCCCGTTGGTGGCTGTTGAGCCGGATGGCTTGCTCTACCAGCACGTCAGCGCGAACGAAGCGCCCGCATTGATTTCCGGATTGGGCGGCGATGCGCTGCGCGATCATATTTGCTCGCGCGAGCAGCCGTTCTTCAAGCGCCAGGTAAACATCGTCCTCGAAAATTCCGGGCGCATCGATCCTGAAAAAATTGAAGACTACATCGGCGTCGGCGGCTATCAGGCGCTGCTGCACGTCGTCACCGAACTGAAACCTGCGGAAGTGATCAAGGAAGTCGCGCAGAGCGGCCTGCGTGGCCGCGGCGGAGCAGGCTATCCCACAGGCTTGAAGTGGGAAACGGTCTCGAAGGCCGGATCCGGATCGAAATACGTGATCTGCAACGCCGATGAAGGCGATCCCGGCGCGTTCATGGATCGCAGCGTGCTCGAAAGCGATCCGCAGCGCGTGCTCGAAGGAATGATCATCGCGGCGTATGCCGTAGGCGCAAATCACGGATACATCTACGTGCGCGCCGAATATCCACTCGCCGTCAAACGCCTGGGCACTTCCATCCGCGACGCACGGCGTACCGGATTCCTCGGCAACAGTATTTGCGGCACCACATTCAATTTCGATATTGAGCTGCGGCTCGGCGCCGGCGCGTTCGTCTGCGGCGAAGAAACCGCGCTGATCGCATCGATCGAAGGACGCCGCGGATCGCCGCGTCCGCGCCCGCCTTATCCGGCCCAGTCCGGCCTAAATGACCTGCCGACCTTGATCAACAACGTCGAGACGTTCGCCAACATTCCAGCGATCCTGCGCAACGGCGGCGCGTGGTACGCGAAAATGGGCACGGCCAAGAGCAAAGGCACAAAGGTTTTCGCACTGACCGGCAAAGTGCAGAACACCGGCCTGATCGAGGTGCCGATCGGCATGACGCTGCGCGAAATCATTTTCGATATCGGCGGCGGCGTGCCGGAAGGCCGAAAATTCAAAGCCGTCCAGACCGGCGGCCCTTCGGGCGGCTGCATACCCGAACAATTCCTGGACATTCCCGTCGATTACGATTCGCTCGTGCAACTGGGCTCCATCATGGGATCGGGCGGAATGATCGTGATGGACGACACTTCCTGCATGGTGAACGTCGCGCGATACTTCATGGAATTCTGCATGACGGAATCCTGCGGCAAATGCATCCCCTGCCGCGCAGGAACCGCGCAGATGTACGAGTTGCTCACGCGCATCAGCCAAGGCACCGGAACGCATCGCGATTTAGACCTGCTCGTGGACTTGTGCGACATGGTGAAATTCACCAGTCTGTGCGGGCTCGGGCAATCGGCCCCCAATCCGGCGCTGAGCACGCTGAAATATTTTAAGGACGAATACCTCGAACACATCGATTCGCACCGCTGCCCCGCCGGCGTCTGTGAAATCAGCGCGACTGCGGAGGTGGCATCGTGAGCCCAGCCGCTGACGTCAAAACCCTGATCATCGACGGCACGGACATCAGCGCGCGCGCCGACCAGACGATCCTCGAAGCCGCAAACGAACACAACATCCGCATTCCCACGCTCTGCCATCTCGTCGGACTCTCTGACGTTGGCGCGTGCCGCTTGTGTCTGGTGGAAATCAAGGGTAACAACCGCCTGCTGCCCGCCTGCGTCACGAAAGTGGCGGAAGGCATGGAAGTCACCACCGAAACCGAGCGCCTTTCTAAATATCGCCGGATGATTTTGGAACTGCTGTTTGCGGAGCGCAATCACGTCTGCTCGATTTGCGTGGCGAATGGAGCCTGCCAGCTTCAGAGCCTCGCGCAATCCCAAGGAATGACGCATGTGGAATTTCCGTATCGCTTCCCGCGCCTTTCCATGGATGCCACGCACGAGCGTTTCGCAATCGACCACAATCGCTGCATCCTCTGCACGCGTTGCGTGCGCGTCTGCAGCGAAATTGAAGGCGCACACACCTGGGACGTTATGGGCCGCGGCGTACAAGCCCTCATCATCAGCGATCTGAATCAGCCGTGGGGCACTTCGGAGACGTGCACGAGTTGCGGCAAATGCGTGCAGGTGTGTCCGACAGGCGCGCTGTTCGATAAGGGGAAGGTCGGAAGCAAAACCCTGAAGAATCCGGACTTCCTGCCCTACCTGAACATGATGAGGGATCGTCAATCGTGAACAAAATCAAACTCGCTACCGTTTGGCTGGATGGTTGCTCCGGGTGTCACATGTCCGTGCTCGATATGGACGAGCGCCTTGTGGATTTGAGCGCGCAATTCGATCTGGTTTATAGCCCGCTCGTCGATATGAAGGTCTTTCCCGAAGGTGTTGACGTGGCGCTTATCGAAGGCGCCGTGAGCAGCGAAGAAGATCTGCACAAAATCCGCATGATCCGCGCCAGAACGAAAATTCTGGTGTCTCTTGGCGATTGCGCCGTCACTGGCAACGTTCCGGCAATGCGCAATATTTGGACCGTGGATTCCATTTTCCGGCGCGCCTATTGGGACAACGCCACCACGCAACAGCAGATTCCATCCGTGGCCCTGCCCAAGCTGCTCGCGCGCTCGCGCCCGGTGCACGAAGTTGTGGAAGTGGATTTGTTCGTTCCCGGCTGCCCGCCTTCGGCGGACACGATCTACACCGTGCTGGTGGAATTGCTGGCCGGACGAATGCCGGACGTCGCCAGTTTGACGCGCTTTGGAAAGTAGGAGAGGCCTGTGGGGCAGAAAATCGTCATCGATCCGGTTACGCGCCTGGAAGGGCACGGCAAGATCACCTTGCAGTTGGACGACCAAGGTGAAGTTTCCGAAGCCTATTTTCATGTGACGCAGCTGCGCGGCTTCGAAAAATTCTGCGAAGGGCGCCCATTTTACGAAATGCCCAACTTAATGGCGCGCATTTGCGGAATCTGCCCGGTCAGCCATCTGATCGCCTCCGCCAAAGCCTGCGACGCGCTCTTGGCCGTTCGTATTCCGCCCGTCGCCAAGCGGCTGCGCCAGATGATGAATCTCGCGCAGATCGTTCAATCGCACGCACTCAGCTTTTTTTACCTTTCGTCGCCGGATCTGCTTCTGGGCATGGACTCGGAGGTTGCCAAGCGCAATCTTTTCGGCGTGATGGAAGCCAATCCGGAGCTGGGCCTCGGCGGCGTACGGCTGCGGCAGTTTGGTCAGCAGATTATCGAACTCCTCGGCGGCAAAAGAATTCATCCCGGTTGGATCGTGCCGGGCGGCGTGAATGAGCCGCTTTCCGCCGATAAGCGCGACCGCATTCTGAAAATGGTTCCCGAAGCCCTGGCGGCCACGCGCCAATCGCTCACATGGTTCAAGCGCATCATCGAAAACCATCGCGAGGAAATCCGCACATTCGCCAATTTTCCGTCGCTGTTCATGGGCCTCGTCTCGCCTGACGAACGGCTGGCATTTTATGAAGGGGATATCCGCTTCACCGACGCGCGCGGAAAAATCCTGGCCGATAAACTCGATCCCGCGCGCTACTCCGACTACATCGGCGAGGCCGTCGAGCCCTACTCGTACATGAAATTCCCCTATTACAAGCCGATGGGCTATCCCAAGGGGATTTATCGCGTCGGACCACTCGCGCGCCTCAATCTCGTCGATCGTTGCGGCACTCCGCTGGCCGATCAGGAATGCGCGGAATTCCGCCAGCTCGAACGCGGCGCTGTGCTCAGTTCCTTCCACTATCACTACGCGCGGCTGATCGAAATTCTCTTCTCCATCGAGCGCATCGAAACGATTCTGAACGAGCCGGACATTCTCAGCCCGCACATCCGCGCATCCGCGTCTCTAAACGAGCTCGAGGGTGTCGGCGTGGCCGAAGCGCCGCGCGGCACCCTGATTCACCACTATCACGTGAACGAAGAAGGCCTGATGACTTCCGCGAACTTGATCATCGCCACAGGCCACAACAATCTGGCGATGAACCGCGGCATTCTGCAAGCCGCAAAACATTTCGTGCGCGGCAAGGAACTGAACGAAGGAATGCTCAATCGCGTCGAGGCCGTGATCCGCTGCTTCGATCCGTGCTTAAGCTGCTCGACGCACGCGATGGGCAAAATGCCGTTGATCGTGGAATTGCGTGCGCCGGATGGCGCGCTGCTCAACGAGTTGCGGAGAAACTGATGGCCCACGCGCTGATCCTCGCGTGTGGCAATCCGCTTCGCGGCGATGACGCCGTCGCCTTGCAAATCGCGGACACGCTGCAAATCGGCCACTCGTGGCCGGACATGAAAGTCGAAGCCGCGCACCAACTCTTGCCCGAGATGGCTGAAGCAATCAGTGAAGCCGAGATTGTCATCTTCATCGACGCCTCCGCCACCGCGGCGCCCGGCTCCGTTCTCTTCGAGCCGATTCTCCCTTCGCACCTAACCCCCGAAACGTTCACGCACGACCTCAATCCGCGCGCCTTACTCGCGCTCGCGCAAGCGCTTTACGGAAAATCGCCCGCGCACGCATTCACGCTGAACGTCGGCGCCGAATCCTTCGAGTTGCGCGAAGGCCTCTCAGAAACCGTGAGCGCTTCCATCCCCGAAGCCGTCCACACGATCCTCGAGTACCTCACGCACCATTTCTCGCTCGCAAGATACAAGACTCCCACATTGATCGCCTGAGCTAGTCAGCTCTTTCAGTTTGGCAGGCCTTGCCTGCCGGACGGTTGCTCCTTCACGAGAAACGGGCTATAAATCAGGCCGAAGGGGCGGTGACAACCATCCAGCTTTGATCAGAACCCTAAGTCGGCTCCCTGTGAGACATGCCAGGGCATGCCCTAAAGCCGCTGGTCCGTGGATGACGAAAACGCACGCCCCTCTGCCTTTTTCCGGGTTCCAGTAATGCTCGAAAATGGATCCCTTCTTGAATATTCACGCCTGGACGTTCGAATCATCTTGATCGTCTCTGCGAGCCGAAAGGAACGATAACCATGAAACTCTGGATGCGGCGTGGCTTGCCCCTTCTCGCGTGCTTGTGTGCCGGCTTGCTTGCTTCGATCGCGACACGCGCCGATCAAAACAAGAACTTCCGCGTCGCGGTCTACATTCCGATCGACCTCGTGCAGCGTATGAAGGACCCGCTTTGGCTCCAGACGTCTTGGGATACGATCAACAGTCAAGTGAAGGTCGACAAGGTTTACATCGAGACGTATCGCAGCGGACGGACGGCGGACGAGCAACTCATCGAGCAGGTCAAGAAATTCTTCACCGACCGTGGCGTTGCAGTGGCTGGCGGTATTGCCTTCACGTTAGACGAGAGCCAGCAGTTCCAGACCTTCTCCTATACCGATCCGAAGCAGCGCGATTTCGTCAAGCAGGTCTCGGAGATGACCGCGCGGCACTTTGACGAAATTATTCTGGACGACTTCTTCTTCAATATGACCAAAACGGACGCGGATATCGCCGCGAAGGGCGCCAAGAGCTGGACGCAATTTCGGCTGGATTTGATGGACGAAGTCTCCCGGGATTTAGTCGTTGGGCCCGCGAAGGCTGTAAACCCACACGTGAAATTCATCATCAAATTTCCCAATTGGTATGAGCATTTCCAAGCACTCGGTTACGACCTCGATCAGGAACCGAAGATTTTCGACGCCATCTACACAGGAACTGAAACCCGCGATCCCGTCGTCACAGACCAAAACCTGCAACAATACGAAAGCTATCAAATCTTCCGCTATCTCGAAAATATCAAGCCGGGCGGGAACGATGGCGGCTGGGTGGACACATTCAGCGTGCTTTACATCGACCGATACGCCGAACAGCTCTGGGACACGATGTTCGCCAAGGCGCCGGAAATCATGCTCTTCAACTGGTTCGCGCTGCTGCAACCGGTTCGCCCCGGCAACCGCGATGCATGGAGCGGAGAAAAGACGAGTTTCGATTACGACGAGATGCTGGCCGGTTTTCATCCTTCCCCGGCCCATCCGCAACCCACAATGGCTCGTGTGGCGGGCTATTCCCTCGGACAGGTGGACTCTTTCCTGGGTGAGTTGGGAAAACCCGTCGGCCTGAAGAGTTACAAGCCCTTCCAATCCACGGGTGAGGATTTTCTGCACAACTATCTGGGCATGATCGGAATACCCATCGATCTCTATCCTTACTTCCCGACCGATGCGAATGTGGTCTTGCTCACTCAGTCGGCGAGCTTCGATCCGGACATTGTGAACAAGATCAAAGCGCAGCTTCAGGCCGGAAAAAATGTCGTGATCACGTCGGGCTTGCTGCGCGCCTTGCAGGGAAAAGGCATTGAGGACATCGCAGAACTCAAGTATACGGACGAGAACGTAGCCGTCCGCGAGTTTGCTCTCGCGTTCGGCGCCGGAACGGCACAGAGCGTGAGTGAATCCTCAAGCTCTGCAATCCTGTTCCCTGAGATCCGCTTCATCACCAACGACGCTTGGGCGTTGGTTCGCGGCATGGCCAATGGCAATGGCTTCCCCATCCTGCTCATGGATCGATATTCCAAGGGCACGCTTTACGTTCTGACAATTCCCGAGAACTTCAACGATTTGTACCAACTACCTGCGCCGGTACTGTCCGCCATCAAGGATTACATTCTGGCGGACTCTCCGGTTCGCCTGGACGCCCCAAGCCAAGTGAGTTTGTTCCTCTACGACAACAACACTTTTGTCGTCGAGTCATTTCTGGACAAGGACGCCAGTGTGTCGGTCTCGGTGACGGGAGATTTTTCGAGCCTGAAAAACTTAGTGACGGGAGAAGTGGTCCAGGGCCAACCAGTCCCTCTCAACCCTCGGCAGAAAACTCCAGCCGGCGGCCAGAGAATCCGTTTTCAGCTCACCGTGAAACCCCACAGCTATCTGGCGTTTGCCGAGCAGAAGTAGCACCGCGACGCCTACCCTTTATTTCTTACTCCGCTTGCCAATACCATTGGATCGCTTGACGGGTTCAGTCCGCGCCGTTTTTCCTGTATCCCGGAGGGAGCTTCCTGATTTCCCATGCGCTACTTGCGAATACTGGAAGGCCTTGGCCGAGTATTCCATGGCCTGTTTCGATAGCTCGTGTCCGGTCCGGTGATCTTCGTGGTCCTGATGCGCCGCAGCGACACGGTGGGCATGCGCGGCAAGATCGTGGAATTCGGCGGCTCTTTGGTGCCAGTCGTTTCGGCCCTGCCTGCCTCGATTTTCCATGAGTCACTCCCCCATCAGATCAAGCTGAATTGTACCATGCTGAAATCGCTGGTCCCGTGTTGCTCACGTTCCAGCCTTAAGCAGTGGACTTCCGCGCCGGCCGGTCCTCAACCGCTCAGGAAGAAGGCAGACGCCCGTTGCCGTCTTTTCGAGGTCGGACTGGGGTCGATGCATCCCAGAAATCCATGCCGCTGCCGAGGTTTCTTGGGTTTCGGAGTCTGTTCGCGTTTCGCTGCTTGCTTCAGAGCCTCGAGATACCAGCTGAAGCCGCGCGGAAAAATTCGTCAATAATCGGCAGGTAAGCCCCGCAGTTGCTCCATCGTGAGCACCGGCCCCTCTTTGCAGACGTACAGCGAGCCCACATTGCACCGCCCGCATTTGCCGATGCCACACTTCATACGGTTTTCAATGCTGGTGTAAACCGAAGACGGCTTGACCCCCATCTTGTCCAGAATCGGCAGCGTATTCTTGATCATGATCGGCGGCCCGATCACGAGAACGACGGGATCTTTCGATTTGATGAGCGCGCGCTCGAACACGTACGGCACAAAGTCGATCTCGCCCTTCCAATCTGCTGTTTCGCCGCCCGGATCAACGCAACGGATGACGCGCACGCGGTCGCGCTTGGCCCATTCGTCCAACTCGTCCACGAAAACGAGGTCGGCGACGGTGCGCGCGCCATAAACGACATGGATATCCCCGTAATCGGCGCGGTTTTCGAGCGCGTACCACACGGCGCAGCGAATCGGCGGCATCGCGATACCGCCGCCCAGAAAGATCAAGTCGTGGCCCTTCCATGCCTCCACCGGATAGCCGTTGCCGTACGGTCCGCGGAAACCGATTACGTCCTTCTCTTCGATTTTCCACAACGCTTCCGTCACGCGCCCAACTTTACGGAAACAAAATTCGATATGGTCATTCCAGTTTGAGCTTGAGCAAATGTTGAACGTGGATTCGCCATAGCCGAAGGCCGAAAAAATGCCGAATTGCCCCACTCGGAATGAGAACTTGCGCGCCCGTTCCGGATCGAGAAAACGTAACGAGACCGCCTTCACATCTGGCGTCTGCCGGCGGACCGCCGTGACTTCCATCAAATCCGGCGTGTAAACGTTATCCATGATCGATCTCAATGGCGACGCTCAACACGCCGAGCCCGATCGGGCAATTACGCGTGCAATTGCCGCATCCGGTGCACAGAATGTCGCCGAACTTTTCCGGGTAGATCGCGAACTTGTGCAGGATACGCTGGCGCTGGCGCGCGTGTTGCGCGGAACGTGGATTGTGGCCGGAAGCGTGCACCGTGAACGTCGCGAATTGGCACGAATCCCAGCTCCGCACACGCGCGTTGCCGGCTGCGGGCCCGGCGTCCAAGATGTCGAAGCAATGGCACGTGGGGCATGTGAAAGCGCACGTGCCGCAACCCATGCAAGTGAGCGAGTGTTCCTGCCAGAACGGATCCTCGAAATGGTCGGTGACGAACGTGCGAATCTTCTTGGAGTCAAATTTCTTTTCGGGACCCGGCGGAACGTTTCCAATCTGATCCGATTTCTCTGTCTTGCCGCTGAAAAGAGCGCGGCCTTTGTCCGTAAGACATCGGACTTCACAGCGGCCGCCGCCCAAATCGAATAGCATCGCGTCCGAACCACGTTCCGAGGCCGGACCCAGCCCAACGGACGTGCAGAAGCAGCTCTCGTCATGAGTGCTGCAGGCCAGCGTGACCACTGTTGTTGCTGCTCGCCGCCGGTTATACATCTCGTCCTTGAAGTCCCAGTTGAACACATGGTCCAAGATCGGCAACGCGGCGGCGTCACACGGCCGCGCGGCGATCAATATCGTCTCTACGCGCTCCTGCGTATCGCTTTCGATCAACTCAATGCTGTTGCCCTGCACTCGGTACCCATAGAGCTTCTCCGCCTTCGGGAAAAGAAACTCCTTGATGGAGTTGGACGGGCGCTGAACGCCTTCAAACAGCAAGTCGTCGCCGGAACGCAAGGCCCGATACTGCACGAGGCCGGGCTTGATCCGGACGGGACCCGCAACCGTTTTGCCGGCGGCGAGCCACTCGGCGGCCAGTGTGCGAAGCCCGGCTTGAGAGATGCTCTCGCTCACCGGATGAAGTCCTCCTTATCCTGGAGAGCGTACGATCCGATCACCTCATCCGCCTTCGGATCGATGCCGGCTTCAAAGACGAAATTCTTCTGGGCGGCAATGTGGAGCGAGACATTGAGCAGAGCGAGATCGATACCCGCGGGGCAGGCTCGCGAGCATTCGCCGCAACCTATGCAACGCCCCGCCAGATGAAACGCGCGGGCGATCTGCCAGGCAAAGTTTCCTTTCGTGCTCGGCGCAGGGTCAATCTCAATCGGCCTGTTCCGATCGACAATACAGCGCTCGCAATAACACATG